>ERZ808046.66-NODE-66-length-141570-cov-9.604510_pt1 | contig 141570 bp, 126 predicted proteins | sample MGYA00380196_ERZ808046 | MGnify/ENA primary metagenome ERZ808046 (study PRJEB31490, sample SAMN06133421) | mouse gut metagenome | isolation source: Z6_2 | host: mice | place: China: Chengdu | collected 2015-05 ...
ACGCTGGACTTTTTGTTAGTAGAAATAGAGCAGGGGTACCGCTCAATCATCTGATTTGATGATTTTGCGACACCCCCTTTTGTCGTACTCTGTTCTTATGGTTTGAACAGAATTTAATCTTCTTTGCGGCGTTGAAATTCCCGATTGATATACTGCATCAATTCCGCATCCCCGCAGAAATTATCCGGATGGAATATTTTCAGCAGATCCCGGTACCGTTTGCGCAGAGTAAGGGGATTCCCCGCGCTGCGGAACAGCACATGAGCCACATTCTCCCCCTGACCCGGCAGTTCCATGCTCTCCCGCTGACGTCTTCCGCCCTCCAGCCTGCGTCTCTCCTGTTCAAAACGCTGTCTGTCCTCCTCCAGCTTGCGAAAACCGTCCTGCAGGATCGCCAGCTTCTTGTCAAAAAACAGATTCTCCTCCCGCAGCCGCTTCTGTTCCAAAGCGATCCGGCGGCTTAGGGCCTCCATCTCCTCCCGGAAACGGGCCTGCTCTTTCAACAGCTTGTCCTGCATGTCCTCCAACTCGTCGCGCTCATTCTGGAGACGGATATTCTCCTGGAACAGCCACAGCTTTATGCGCCGCAGTTCGTCCTCGCTTTGCGCCCTATCGACTTCTTCCCAGTTAATCCCGTTTCCCATACTCCCATTGTCCCTTATATAGCCCCCGCCTACAGATCACAGCAAAGGCAGCAATAGCCCAGCAAAAGCAGCAGGGCAATCAAAAACAATCCCATCAGCTTGCTGTTCATAAACAACATGATCAACATTCCCAATGCGACAAAAAAAGCAGCCAGCCCGATCAGTTTAAAAAGTTTCATACCCGTTCCCTATATAAACAGCTCTCATGCCAGTATATGCGGCCGCTGTCCGTTTCGGAACAAATATCCCGGCTTTTATGCCTCCCGGTCGGGAAAAGCGATGTCCACGGCTTCTGTGTCCTCCATGCCCATCTCCTTTTTGCCTGTGAATTTGTCCACCAGGTCCGGCAGCAGATCCAGGAGTTTGGTCATGGTGCTCTGGTCTTTCACACTTACCAGCCTGGTAGCGCCGTCTTTGATGATCAGCACTGCGCTGGGGGACATCTTTCCTCCCAGGCCGCCGCCGTTTCTGGCCGAATTTTTGTCGGAATGATTGCCCGCCCCCGCCGCGAATCCAAAGCTAACATCCACCAGGGGCAGGATCGTCACATCTCCCACCTGTACGGGCTGACCTACCACGGTTTTGGCCGACAGCACACTTTCCATCCCCTGCAGCAGGGATTCCACCACCCCGGGAAATCCTTTCCGCTCCGCCATATCCTTACCTTTCGTTTCCTTATCCGCCATTGCTTCTTAACCTCCTGCTTATTTAAAGTTCTACAAATTCCTGTCAAATGGTTTTCAACCGGTCAATCAGCCGGCGCAGGCGTCTGTCAAGCAGCACCCTGACAACATGGTGCAGGACCACCGCCGCCATAACCCGCCCTCCCAGAACAATCTCTCCTTCTATTACCCGTCGTTCAAAGTCCGGAGTGATCGCCGCCTGACATTTTTTTCCCAGAAAAGGCTTTACAGCCCAATAGATTCCATAGGCATACCCGGTGAGATCCGGCTCACCAAGTCCTACCAGGGCCTGGGCCCGCAGGAAGCGGGGACGCAGACTCCTTAGAATCTTGCCCAGACGGGAAAACCCGTGTTTTACCAGTTCCTGATTGTCCCGGTCACGTATCAATTCCAGAAAGGCTGGCAGTCTCTCTTTCAACCCCCGTCGGCCTTCCGCCTTTGCCTGCTGATTTTTCTTCTCTGGTTCTGCCTCTTCCGCCTTTTGACCTCCGTCGGCCGGTGCAGCCTGGGAGGAGGGTTCCGATACCTTCCCTGTCTGCTGTTCCGACACAGTTTCCGTCGCTTTCTCCGAAGATTCTCCTGTTTCCGGCATTATTTCCGCCGTTTTCTCCGAAGATTCTCCTGTTTCCGGTATTGTTTCCGCCGTTTTCTCCGAAGATTCTCCTGTTTCCGACATTGTTTCTGCCGCTTTCTCAAAGGATTCGGAGGCCTCCGGCGCAGGGTCTTTCGAATCTTCTTCTGCCCGCTTTTCGCCACCATAGACCGTCCGCCACAGCAGCTTGATTTGCGTCACTCCCTCTCCCGGATAGGAAAAAGTTCCCCGCACCAATCCCAGAAACCATCGGAATCGGAACCAGACCCTGTATTCTCCTGCGTGAGCCGTGGCGCCTCCCCGATATGTCACCGGACAAAACAGCACCAGCAGCAGCGCCGTGAGGACAAGAACCAGCAGGCAAAGCAGGATGATTCCCAATATGCTAAGTATTTTCAATGCCATGCTCCACATCTGCACTCTCCATGCCCGCTGTCAGATATTCCCGCAGCCGGGCGTCCCCCCTGGCAGCCCAGGATTCCTGGGCAATCTGTTCCACCATACCCATGGCCTCCGGGTATTCTGCCGCGATCCCTATGACATAGAGGGGATGCCTGTCATAATATTCCTGCCTCAGATATTTTGACTCATAGATCGAGAGCTGATCCGAGGAATTCTCCGGCAGTGCCAGCAGATACACGTCAGCCTTATGGGGCCTGGACGCCAGGTCTTTTTTTAGTTTTTCCAGCTTTTCCCTGTTTATGCTCTCGCTTACATAGAGCCTGGGGTAATATTCCAGTTGCGGCATGGTTCCCTCCCCGGTCCGGCGTGCCATCTCATTTCATCCGGGCAAACGCCGGATTCATGCATCCTAGTATAACACAAATATCAATAAATGGAAATGATAAAAATACAAAGAAAAAATTCCGGGGAATATCTTCCCCGGAACAAGAACTGAAGCACAGGTTCATATGCCTTCTCAGTAATATTTCTTGCTGCCCCACAGGTTATTTTTCTTAAGTTCCAGATATTCGCTGTAGGCCCGCTCCAAAATCTGCTTTTCATTGGCAAATTTCAGCAGATGGCATGCCTCATGGTACTTGTAAAACCCTGAATCAACAAAAAATTCCTCTTTTTGTGGCTTGCTGTAATAACTGTCCGCCATCATCAGATACCAGTGTACATCCTTGGTCACGATATCCTCAGGCACCGCAAAAGTATATTCGCTCTTTCCTATATACTTGATGATGGACGCTTTGGCGCCGGACTCCTCAAGCACCTCCCGCAGGGCGGTCTCCTTGAACTCCTCGCCCTCTTCCACAGTGCCCTTGGGAAGAACCCAGCCTTCGTATTTATTCCTGTAGTTCTTATACAAGAGTAAAATCTTGCCTCGGAAAATTACCACACCACCACAGCTCGTTGCTTCGATCATTGCAATTCCCTCCGAAACGGTGTGTCATATGACTAAAGTAAGTATAGACGAAATTACCGGGAATAGCAACCACAAAATCAAAAAAATGCGCGCCAGATTCTTCCTCACCCATAAGATCCTTATAGCACGCCCCGTTTTTCGTGGCCTGTGGTGTAATCCCCATATGGCGGGACGCCGGTTTTTCCGGCGGCACAGTCCGCAAAAAACTTCAAAATCTGCCTTGTCTCCCGGCCATTCTCCGTGGTGAAAGAAAGGCGGGGATATAGGCTGCGGCGGCTGGACATCTCTTTGTGCAGGGACAGAGGCACGCTGTTATAAATCACATTCATGCATACATCACAGCGGATTTCCACTGGAAACCTGGTGCGATATCGATCCGTCAGCTTTCCCTCAGACCGTCGGCATCCCTGGCCTTTCAGGCATTTTCCGGCGGTCCTGGCAATACAGTTGGCCGTCACCATCATGGGGATGCGTCCATAGACCAGCTTTTCAGGTGAGACGCTGGTCCTGCTCAAAAGATCCTCCCATTCCCGGCTGTTTAATTCCAGCGGACAGGTCAGCCCACAGCCCCTTTCACGCCAGAATGCCGCCGCCTGGCTGTTCCACACATACATCGTGTGGTCCAGTTGAATTTGAATCCCTTCCTCCTGCCGCAGCCACCCATACGCCTCCAGGTTCCGCACCAGAAAGCCCTGGATCCTGCCCTGGTGATACAGTTCCAGAGACTGCTCCATAATTTGCCGGTCCTTGCTCCGCAGTACATATGGCAAAGCGGCCCACAGAGCGATCCCCCTTTCCTCCAACTGCTCCAGGGCCCGGTGCGTTTTCTCCTGACCGGGCCTGTACTTCTCCCGCTGTCCTTCGCCGACCGGTATTTTGCCCGCAGAAAACAGCCAGTTCTCCACATAGAGCCGTTCCAGTGTGAGAGCGTCCTGCCGGGCCGGCGCGTTTTTATCTCCCGCCCCTCCGAATACTTCCGCCATACACAGCAACTGCTCTTCTGTGGAAATATGGACCCGGAAGCCGCCGGCCAGAGGTTTCTCCGCTGTAGGCTGTGGTACTCCGGTCCTCTCTGACAATCCTCTTTCCGGCTTCAAATCTCCCGGCCCGGAAGGAGGGCGGTCTGCCATACGGCTTACGGCCAGCCCGTGTTCTGTGATGATCCGATCCTCCAACCGGCGCACCGCCTCCCGGCGCAGGGCGTTGACCTCTTTCAGAGAGTAAAAGCCCTTTCCGTCTGTATGGATTTCCAACTGCTCCGGCACAAAGCTGGTCTCCCCCAGTTTCTGCAACTGTTTTCGAAGATCCTCCTCCGTAACGGGACGGTTCTGAGCAGGCTCCACCGGATTTCCCAGAACCTGAATCTGAAGCTGCCCCATACCCATTTCCAGCCGGGCAGATTCCCCACAGACAAATGTGGCCTTCATCCATATTCCCAACCGCTTTTTCCGATCTATATACCTTTGCCTCACCTCGGACAGATAAACTTCATCACCGCCGCTGTAGGAGGGGCTGTCCAAGGTCACCATCTCCCGGCCATTGTGTCTGAAATAGTATCCGTCCTGCCTTTGGCTGCGGATATACAGTCCGGACAGGGCTTCCATATCCTGTTTTTCCACCTGGAACTGTCGCTTGGGATGCTCCAGAAACCGATCTATATATTTTCGATAGATGGCAGTCACTCCTGCCGCATACTCCGGCTTTTTCATCCGTCCCTCAATCTTAAGAGAGTCTATGCCGGCCCTCACCAGTTTCGGGAGATGTTCAAGAGCACACAGATCCTTCAGGCTCAAGGGGTAATATTCTTTTCTGTGTACGGCCCCGCCGGGGCTCTCTGTCTCATAGGACAGCCTGCAGGGCTGGGCGCATCGTCCCCGGTTGCCGCTGCGGTCGCCCAGAATACTGCTGAACAGACATGCGCCGGAATAACAATAGCACATGGCTCCGTGGACAAATGCCTCCACTTCCAATCCGCTTTCGCGTTTGAGATTTTCCAATTCTTCCAGAGAGAGTTCCCTGGCGGGCACCACTCGGGACACTCCCAGTTCCGAAAGCAGCGCCGCTCCCCTGGGACCGGTGACAGTCATCTGGGTGCTGGCGTGAAGTTCCAGTTCCGGGAAATGCCGTCGAATCACCCGCAATGCCCCCAAGTCCTGTACAATCACACCGTCCAGTCCTGCCTGATAGAGGGGTTCCAACTCCTCCACCAGTTCTGTCAGTTCCCGCTCCTTCATCAAAGTGTTCACGGTGAGGTAACTTTTGCAGCCGTACAGATGTCCATAACGGATACAGCCAAGTAATTCCTCTCTGGAAAAATTGTCCGCATAGGCTCTGGCTCCGAATCTTTCCCCTCCCATATAGATGGCATCTGCCCCTGCGTGAACGGCCCCGTAAAAGGCTTCCCGGTTGCCCGCCGGAGCCAGCAGTTCTATCTTTTTTTTACGATCTGTTCCCTGTTCCTGTCTTTCCATTCCTCTTCCCCATCTGTCCGCTTTATTGGATCACAAGAGAAAAGCTGCCCTACACCGGCAGCTTCTTGTTCTTATGTTCCTTCTCCAGCCTCTCGATCTGTTTGGCGTTTTCCCGCAGTTGTATCTCCATCTCCCTGGAGTCCTTCTCCATATTTTCCATCTTGATCTGGGAGGAGATCAGTTCATGCTTTAAATCGTACAGTTCTTTCTCCTTACGCTGCAATTCCTCTTCCAGCAGCGCAATCTGTTTCTTGGCCTTGAAATAGTCATCCGCAATATTTAGCTGCAGTAGCACGCCCTGGGTGTCCAGCGGCTGCCTGCGGAAGCTGTCCACCTTACTGTATTCATTCACTTTATTATTGATATAAGAGGCCACCTTCTGCAGATACTCCTCGCTTTCATAACCGCTCAATGTAAATACTTTTCCGCCGATGATTACCTCTGTATCTGTTTTGGAAGCCATATTCCCCACCCTTTCAATCGACAAATAACTACAATATATGCGTTCCGTTGTACTATAGGAACACAATATCTATTGCCTCTATTATATATCAGATCAGGCAGGCAGACAAGCCCATTCCGTTAATTTCCTAAAATCTTTTCTCTTTTGGCAATTTCTGCTACAGGATGGGCGCAAGTCCCAGATGTCTGTAGGCATACTCAGTCACCACCCGTCCCCTGGGGGTGCGGTTAATAAGACCGTTTTTCAGCAGATAAGGCTCCACCACATCTTCGATGGTCCCCGCGTCCTCTCCGATGGCGGCAGCCAGGGTGTCCAGCCCCACAGGCCCCCCCTGAAATTTTTCAATCATGGTATTGAGAATATTGCGGTCGATATGGTCCAGTCCCAGCTTATCCACATCCATCAGATCCAGAGCTTCCCGGGCCACTTCCTCCGTGATCCTGCCATCGTACCTGACCTGGGCAAAGTCCCGGACCCGTTTTAAGATCCGATTGGCCAGCCTGGGAGTCCCCCGGCTGCGGCGGGCCAGTTCCACCGCCCCTTTGTTGTCAATCTCCACCCCCAATACTTTGGCGGAATGCCGGATAATCAGCTTCAATTCCTCCACGGAATAAAACTCCAGATGATGAATCATGCCGAAGCGGTCCCGCAGAGGCGCCGTGAGCAGGCCCACCCTGGTGGTGGCCCCCACCAGCGTAAAATGAGGCAGATCCAGCCGCACGGACCGGGCCGTAGGGCCTTTGCCGATCAGCACGTCAATGCAGTAATCCTCCATGGCAGGGTATAAAACCTCCTCCACCTGCCGGCTCAGGCGGTGAATCTCGTCTACGAACAGCAGATCCCCCTCCTCCAGATTGTTCAAAATAGCGGCAATTTCCCCCGGTTTTTCAATGGCCGGACCGCTGGTCACTTTCAGATGTACTCCCATCTCATTGGCGATAATGGAGGCCAAAGTGGTCTTACCCAGACCGGGCGGGCCGTAAAACAGCACATGATCCAGGGCGTCCCCCCGCTGCTTTGCCGCCTCAATATAAATCTGCAAGGTCTGTTTTACCTTGGACTGACCGATATAATCCGCAAGTATCTGGGGCCGCAGGGATCCTTCGATCTTCACATCTTCCTCGGTCAGGCTGGTCTCTATCATTCTTTTAGCCATAGTTTTGTTGTCCGCTCTTTCCCATATTTTCACAGTTCCGTATTAAAACAGCTTCTTTAACGCCTGTTTTAACAGTGTGGAGGAATCCAATGTCTCGGCCCCCTCCACCTGACTGACGGCCTTCATGGCTTCGCTCTGCCCATAGCCCAATGCCACCAGGGCTTCTACTGCCTCCCGTTTGCCGGGATGATCCGGCAGATTCCCCGGCAAACAGCCGTCCCCGTAAGCGGCGGCCTCCCGGGAAAGATCATCGGTCTCATAATGCAGCTTGTCCTTCAGTTCCAGCACCAGCCGTTCCGCGGTGCGCTTGCCGATCCCGGGGGCTTTGGAAAGAGCCTTCACATCCTGGGCCAGGATCGCGAAACGCAGTTGGTCTCCGTCCATCACGGACAACAGCCCCAGGGCTCCCTTGGGGCCGATGCCGCTGACGGTGATACAGCGTTTGAACATTTCCAGGTCTCCTTTGGAGAGAAAACCATATAGCCAGAAGGCATCCTCCCGGACGCTGGTGTATGTATACAATTTGGCCTCCTGGCCAATCCCCGGCATCCTGGCCGCTGTCTGGGCGGATATATGGATGTTTACGCCCACATCATGCACATCAATGACACAGCAGTCCTCCGTAATATCCGCTACAATTCCCTTTACATATGCAAACATATGCTCTCCTCCTGAAACCCTTTGAACTGATATCCATCATTTTACCACATCCGAACATATGTTTCAAGTATTCGTTTCAGTACTATTTTCCGTACACTGTTTTATTTTCCGCCAAACATCATTTCCACAAATTTAACCGTATACTCGTCCCAGAAAACCATATCATGGACGCCTTTACTCTCCATATAGGTGTGAGGAATGTCAATGCTTTCAAGATAGCGATGAAACGCCCGGTTATTTTCCAGCAAAAAATCCTCCGTGCCGCAGGACAGGAAAAGTTCCGGGATCTTGCTCCCTTTTTCCTTTAGTTTACGGGCCAGAGTCTCCGGATTATTGTCACTTTCCAGGACTTTGTCAAGATCACCGAAGCATTCCCGGTAATACTCATAATTGGCCACGGGATTGTCCTCCCCTTCTTTCATATGGGCGATCTTGTGGACGATCAGAGCGGAAGACATGCCGGCGGCCTTGCCGAAATGTTCCGGATAGGCAAGCGCCGTGTGCAGCGCGCCGAAGCCGCCCATGGACATTCCCATGATACAGGTCTCCTCCGGCCCCATGGCCAGCCCGAAAGTACTGCGGACATACTGCACCAGTTCTTCTCCCACAAAGGTGCAGTACTTGTGCCCCGTGGAAAGGCCGTCCAGCCAGAATGCGTTTTCACCGTTGGGAACCACTACCGCGAAATTATATTTCTGCGCAATATATTCGGGAACCCAGTTCCCTGCATCGCCCGTGTAACCATGCAGCAGGAAAAGTGTTCTGGTTTTCCGGGCGGTATAAACGCTGTCCTCCCGGGGAATATCCCTGCGGATGTCATTGGGAAGATACATTTCAAAAGTGGTGTTCCGATTCAGGGAATTTGCGTAAAAACGAACTCTTAAATTTGCCATTGTTATACTCCTCCTTACAAATGATTCATTCCGAGGGCTGCTTCTGCCGGAGAATCCTGCGGTACACAATCAGGAAACACAGCAGATGTACCCCGAAGGTCAGTCCCCAGCTGATGGGATAGGACACATACAGTACCTCCAGGCTGTGGTGCGCCCGAAACACCGTCATAATCCATATCACCCGGAAAAGACAGGCCCCTGTCAGTGACACCAGCATGGGCATTACGCCGTAACCCATCCCCCGCAAGGCCCCCACCATCACATCCATCATACCGCATAGGGCATAGGTGGTACAGATATAAAAGAGGCGCAGCACTCCGTACTGAATCACCTCCGGGTCCGGGGAATAAAGCTGCAGCAGGGTTCCTCCCGCCAGATAGACTCCGTTGCCCATGAGCAGTCCCACCGCAATGACGCAGCCCTGGCAGATCAGCAGAATCTTCCCGATCCGCCTGTATTGCCGGGCCCCATAATTCTGCCCCGTGAAGCTGATACAGGTCTGGTGCAGGGAATTCATGGAGGTGTACACAAAGCCTTCCAGATTCTGGGCCGCTGTATTGCCCGCCATGGCAATGGAGCCGAAGGAATTCACCGAGGACTGAATCAGCACATTGGAAACAGAGAACAGAGCACCCTGCAGTCCCGCAGGCAGTCCGATGCCAATCATTTTAAACATCTTGTCTTTCACGATGCGCAGCTTTTTCAGACAAACCTGATAATCGCTCCGGGTTCGCGTAAGGCAGATCAGCACCAGCGCAGCGGAGATGGTCTGGGAGATAATGGTGGCCAGCGCCACCCCCGCCACACCCATGGACAAAGGGATCACGAAAATGAGATTCAGCACCACATTGATCACTCCCGCAATCATCAGGAAATACAGCGGCCTTCTGGTATCCCCCACCGCCCGCAGCACCGCGCTGCCGAAGTTGTAGAGCATCATGGCCGGCATCCCCACAAAATAAATGCGGATATACAGCACGGACTGGCCGATCACATCTTCCGGAGTGTCCATCAGCAGCAATGCGGGGCGGGACAGGGCCAGTCCCACAAAAATCAGGGCCGCGCCGCTGACCAGGGAAGTCAGTATGGCGGTATGTACCATCTCTTCCAGTTCCTTTTTCTGCCCTGCTCCATAGAATCTGGCCACCATCACATTGGTCCCCACGGACAGCCCCATGAACACATTTACCAGCAGATTGATGAGCGAACTGGTGGAGCCCACTGCCGCCAGGGCATCATGACCCGCAAAGCGTCCCACCACCACTATATCGGCGGCGTTGAACAGAAGCTGCAGGACTCCCGACAGCATCAGAGGCAGGGAATACAGCAGAATCTTGGGCAGCAGAGCGCCGCTGCACATGTCCATCTCATATTTGTTCTTCTTAACGGTTGCTTCTTCCATAAAATTTCCCCCTCCCATGACCATTATACTATTCTTTTCCTCAAAAACAAGCGTTAGCTTAAAAAATAAAAAGGCTGCTTTGTTCACAGCCTTTTCATTTTCATATTACTTGTTGTTGATGTAATTGATCAAGCCCTCTGCAGCAATGATCTTCTGCATGAATTCCGGGAACGCCTGGCCTTTGAACTGGGTACCTCTGGTGCGGTTGTAGATCATGCCGCTGTCAAAATCCACCTCCACCCGATCTCCCGCCTCTATGCCCCTGCTGGCCTCCGGGCACTCGATGATGGGCAGCCCGATGTTGATGGCATTGCGGTAAAAAATCCTGGCAAAGGTCTCCGCGATTACGCAGCTTACTCCTGCCGCCTTGATAGCGATGGGTGCATGTTCTCTGGAGGAACCGCATCCGAAGTTCTTGTCTGCCACGATGATATCGCCCTTTTGTACTTTCTTCACAAAGTCCTGGTCGATATCCTCCATGCAGTGAGTTGCCAGTTCCTCCGGGTCTGAGGAATTCAGGTACCTGGCAGGAATAATTACGTCCGTATCCACATTGTCTCCGTAGCGGAAAACAATTCCGTCTGCTTTCATATTTTACCTCTTTCTTTCTATATTCAATATTACCGTCGGTCTGCGAGTACCGGCCTCTACAGCTGCTCCGGACTGGAAATCTTTCCTGTCACGGCACTGGCGGCGGCCACAGCGGGGCTGGCAAGGTAGATCTCACTGGTCACATGGCCCATACGGCCTACAAAGTTGCGGTTGGTGGTGGAAACACAACGCTCTCCCTCTGCCAGAATGCCCATATAGCCGCCCAGGCAGGGACCGCAGGTGGGAGTGCTGACGATAGCTCCTGCCTGAATAAAGGTTTTCAGCAGCCCTTCCTCCATGGCCTGCAGATAAATGGCCTGGGTGGCGGGAATCACAATACAGCGCATCCCCTTCTGTACATGGCGTCCCTTAAGCACTTCCGCCGCCGTACGCAGATCCTCCAGCCGCCCGTTGGTGCAGGAGCCGATCACCACCTGGTCAATAATGATTTCCTCCTGAATCTCGTCGATGGTGTGGGTATTCTCCGGCAAATGGGGAAAGGCGATGGTGGGACGCAGACTGCTCAGATCTATGGTATACTCCTGGTCATAGACCGCGTCCCCATCGGCTTCATATATCCTATAGGGCCTGGTGCTGTGCTCCTTCATATAGCTTACGGCCTTGTCATCCACCGGGAAGATCCCGTTCTTGCCCCCCGCCTCGATGGCCATGTTGGCAATGGTAAAACGATCGTCCATGGACAGGCTGGCAACCCCTTCCCCCACAAACTCCATGGACTTGTACAGAGCGCCGTCCACACCGATCATGCCGATGATATGCAGAATCACATCCTTGCCGCTGACCCATTTGGGCAGCTTCCCCGTGAGATTAAATCGGATGGCAGCCGGTACTTTGAACCAGGCTTTGCCGGTGGCCATGCCCGCCGCCATATCCGTACTGCCCACGCCGGTGGAAAAAGCGCCCAGCGCCCCGTATGTACAGGTGTGGGAGTCCGCACCGATAATCACATCCCCCGCCACCGTCAGCCCTTTCTCCGGCAGCAGCGCATGCTCTATGCCCATCTCCCCCACTTCAAAATAGTTGGTGATCTGATTTTTGTGCGCAAACTCCCGCACACATTTGCAGTGCTCTGCGGATTTGATATCCTTGTTGGGCACAAAATGATCGGGCACCAGGGCGATCTTATCCTTGTCAAACACCCCCCGGGCTTTCATCTTGTCCATCTCCTTAATGGCTACCGGGCTGGTGATGTCGTTGCCCAGCACCAGGTCGAGACTGGCCTCGATTAACTGACCCGCTTCCACTTTCTCAAGGCCCGCCGCAGCCGCCAGAATCTTCTGCGTCATTGTCATTCCCATCGCGTATTCCCTCCTGATATGATTTCCAATGTTCTTTCTATCGTGTCTGCCTATATCCTATCATACATTCTGCTATTCTTCAAATATATAATATTTATATTTTCCATAACTTATCGTTATGGTTTTGCCGCCATACCAGTGATAGTTTCTTTCTTTCACATGGGACAGAGCATGGTTTGCAATTAATAGGTACGCCAAAATGTATTGGATTCCGGATAAATAAATTGCAGTATAAGTGAAACTACTATAACCAGGCATAGAAATATGAAACTGCACAAGATAAACCATTTTATCCCTTTTATAATACCTTTGAGAGTTCTGTTCTGAAAAATAGAGTTCACGTCTTGAGAAACTCGATAAATAGAATCTATTTTCTCATTTGTAAATGAATTTTCCCTTACCTCCTGCACGTCAATATCCTTCACAAGTTCATCTAAAGTCATATCAAAGAAATCGCTTAGCATGACCAATCTAGTAAAATCCGGGTAGGACTGCCCTGCCTCCCATTTTGAAACGGTTTGCCTTGATACCTGCATTTCCATGCCCAGTTCTTCTTGTGAGAGTCCTTTTTCTTTCCTGAGTTTTAATAATTTTTCATTAAATTTCATTTTTATTTCCTCCTTTTTTTCCAGCCTACAATATAATTTATTTGGCTTCAAGCAATTTGGGTTGTCAATTTGTCAATATTGACGCACATTTCATGGGTTTCTGAAAATTAACATTGTGTCAATAACTTTTAACACATATTTGTAAAACATTTAGCCTTGCCACAGCCGCAGATTATGCTATAATACCCATATCGAAAGCAGAAATACAAAATTTCTGCAAATAGCGGAAAATCATAGCAAGTTAATTTATTTATGGGAGGCTCCTGCCATGAATTCACTCAACCTGTACCACATTTTCTACACCGTGGCCCAGTGCGGCAATATCTCCGCCGCCGCCAGGAAACTGTATATCAGCCAGCCTGCGGTAAGCAAGTCCGTCTCCCGTCTGGAGGAGTCTTTCTCCTCTCCTCTGCTGGTCCGCAGTTCCCGGGGCGTGACCCTCACGGAAAACGGCAGACTCCTCTACAAGCAGCTGGAGACCGCTTTTCAGGCCATCCGTCAGGGAGAAGAAATGATCAGCCGAAACGATCTGCTGGGAGCGGGCAGTCTGTCCATGGGTGTCAGCGCCACCCTGTGCAAATATGTGCTGCTTCCCTACTTGCAGGACTATATTGCGGAAAATCCCTATGTGAAAATCTCCCTGTCCTGCCAGTCCACTCACGAAACCATCACCGCCCTGGAAAACGGTGCGCTGGAACTGGGCCTGGTGGGAGAAAGCGAACGCCTGGAGGGAAGCCGCCTCAACTTTCTGCCCATCCGGGAAATCCATGATATCTTTGTATGCTCCCCCGACTATCTGGGCAAACTCCACACCCGTCCCAAGGAGGACTTCCAACAGGAGATCCTGACCCAGGGAACCTTTCTGCTGCTGAACAAAGACAATGTAACCCGCCAATATATCGACAGGCATATGCTTCTGCAGGGTATCTCCGTGGAACACAAGATCGAGGTGTCCACCATGGACCTGCTCATCGACTTTGCCCGTATCGGTCTTGGGATCGCCTGCGTTATCGGCGAGTTTGTCCGGGACGAACTGCAAAAAGGCTCTCTGATGGAATGTTCCATCAGAGAGCCGATCCCTCCGCGCCGCATTGGTTTTGCTTACCCCAGATCTGCCAGACCTTCCGCCGCCATGAGCGCTTTTCTGGCGCGGCTGGCCTCCGGAAGTTTTCCGGAAATATGAACAGCAAATGATTCTTCAGGAAAGAGGCTGGCTTTGCTCCCGCACCCAGGTAGTGCTGGCAGTAAACAGATCCCCGTCCACTGTCACTTCAAAACGCCCGCCCATCAGTTCCGTAAAGCTGCGGACAATAGCCAATCCCAGACCGCTTCCCTCGGTATTGCGGGAACTGTCCCCTCTGACAAAACGTTCCGTCAGTTCCTCGGCGCTCACCGTGATTTCCTGTTCTGTGATATTCTTCAGACGTACAGTGACTTCCTGTTCCGTCTGTTCCAGATCCACATAGATTCTGGTACCTTCCATGGCGTACTTTATTATGTTTCCAAACAGATTTTCATAGATCCGATAGGCCTTCTGACTGTCCAGCCGCACCACCACTTTCTCCTCCGGCAGCCGCAGCCGCACGGCCAGATTTCTCTCCTCCAGCCGGTCCTCCTGCTCGAATTCCACCTGCCGCAGCAGATTCACGATATCCACATCCACCAGATTCAAAGTAATATTCTTACTGTTGGCCTTGCTGACCTCAAACAAATCCTCGATCAACGCTTTCAGCCGCAGGGACTTCTGTTCCAGTATCTGCAGATACTGTACTCTCTGCTCCTCGGTGACATTGGCCTCTTTCAACAGATTCACATAGGTGATAATCGCTGTCAGGGGGGTCTTAAGATCATGGGATACATTGGTTATCAATTCCGTCTTCATGCGCTGGCTCTTCACCTCCTCTGCCACTGCTTTCTGAAATCCCTCCTCAATCCGATAAATCTGGGGTTTAAAGGGTTCAAATACTCCCAGGTGTTCCGTGATCCTCACATCCAGATTACCATTCGCAATTTCGTTGGTGGCCCGCAGCAGAATACTGTATTTTTTCTGCAGGTCGCTGATATATTTTTTTATCACAAAATACAGCAGCAACGTGTAGATAATCACACCGAACCAGCCCGCCACCCACATGGTACAGAGCAGCAATACCACGATCCCGTTGACAGCCAGCAGTCTGATCACCTGCCTGCGGGAATCTCTGGTGATATCCAGATTTACCAGGGTCTGATAATAACGGCGGATCCGTTCTTTGCACCAGCCCCAGACCCGGGAGCATATCATGCGCTTATGCAGATATCCCCGGATGCCCAGCCTGCGGATTTCTCCCAGACAGCAGCCTGCATACCAGGCGGCAAAAAGCAGTCCCGTTACCGCCGCCAGATTCAGCCCGTAGGCCAATATGTCTCCCCAGGTCCACCAATATACAGTGCGGAGATAATAGCGGGGATAATTGGTAATATACAGACTGGACGCCCACTGCAATACCAGGGGAGCCGCCACCATGGGCAGCGCTATGGTTCCTCCAATCACCGCCTCTGCCGGAGCGCGCCGAAAATGCCTTAAAAGCCTTTTTTCTTCCCTGCGGGGATTTCCATAAAAAAATCCCCAGCCCCAGAGCACCGCTGCAAGCAACAGGAATATCTCCCGCAGCCCGGTATATTCATATTCCCTGTAAACATCCATATAATCGTTTTGCGCCCGATAATTGCCCACCAGGGTTTCCCACTGGCTGCGTTTAATGCCGTAGATAACGGTACAGTTTCTGGGTCCGCCATAACCACGTATGCGCTCTTCCAACTGATTCAGAAAAGAGGAATCCGAACTTGCGTCCCCCACATAGGCGTATTGATCACTCTTGATTTTGAATTCAACGGGCACATAAGTTTGCAGATCAGTCACATAACTTCCGTACAATCCCTTGCGAAAACCGTCATAAAGGGTTCTGGTCAGGGTGTTGACATCGCTGTCCAAAGCCGCTTTCACCTGCAGATTGCCCCCATCGTCATAATCCATCTGAAACCAGACCGAGTACTCTTCCGTGGAAAAGTCTTTTCCCCTTTCGGTCTGCAGTGTATTGGTGACAATGGCCCCTGTAGTATGATCCTGCATCCAATAGTCGAAGGCTCCCATCTTCTCCTGCATATTCTGGCTCAAATACTCCAGACATTCTCCCAGATAGGCATAAACATTGGTCAGAGATTCCCGCATTACCCCTTCCCAGAGCCATTGTATGTCCTCCTGGCCGGCCTCTGTCTCCTCCCGGACTTCCGTTCTGCCGCCCCCTAAACCACTTCCTTCTTCTATAATGTATTTGCCCTGACTGATCAGCCCCTCACTCAGTTCAAGATTCCATGCTTCCTCATCATAGACGCCGTACAGCTGGTCAAAGGTGAGGTGCTTGCCGTTTACCGCGTTATAAAGGTCGCGATAGAGCACATAATTGTAACGGTTGCAGGCGTCCACGCCGCCGTACAGATCTGTCACGGAGGGTTCCGTCTGATAGACTGTGGAGATATCCATATAGCGCGTAAACAGGATAAACGCGCCTGCCAGAGACAGTACCGTCCCCAGCCGCCATATGTTCTGCCATTTTTTCTTCTTTTTTTGTCCGGGGTCGGTATTTAACTCGGGGATTCCCTGCGTCCCCGGCTGCACGACCTCCGTTTTCCGTTTCTTCCCCATATTTACCTCTTAATTTCCCTATTGCTTTTCCATCTTGTATCCCACACCCCAGACCACTTTCAGGTACTTGGGATTCTTGGGATCTATCTCAATTTTTTCCCGTATATTCCGCACATGGACCATGATTGTGTCCGTGTTGACGGCTTTCTCGTTCCACACCCGCTCATAGATCTCATCGGCGGAGAACACCCGTCCGGGGTTCTTTATCAGCAGCTGCACAATCTTGAACTCCATGGGAGTCAGCTTTACCGGTTCTCCGTCCACCGTCAGTTCCACACTGTCTTCATTCAGTTCCAATCCGCCCAGGGTATAGATATGCTCCCTGACTGCGCCGCCGCCCACGGCGCTCATATACTTGCTGTAACGGCGCAGATGGGAATTCACCCGGGCCAGCAGTTCCAGCGGGGTAAAGGGCTTGGAAATATAGTCGTCCGCTCCCATGTTCAGCCCCATGATTTTATCCACTTCCTCGGACTTGGCTGACAACATCAGCACCGGGAACTCATATCCCAGATCTCTGGTTTTCATCAACATGGTAATTCCGTCCATCACCGGCATCATCACATCCAGAATCACCAGATGCAATTCCCTGCTCTTTATAACCTCCAATCCCTCCTGGCCATTGGCCGCCTGAAATACCTGATACCCCTGGTTGCGCAGATAAATCTCTATTCCCTGCCGAATCTCCCTGTCATCCTCCACCACCAGGATACTGTACTCTTGCTGATTCATTCCAGTTACTCTCCCTTATCATTCATTTGCAGGCAGGGCCAATGCTTTAAATAAAGCAAGGTTCAGCCCGGCAGGCGCAGACGTTCCCGCAGATCCCGGAACACACGGATCTGGGCGCTTACCTGTGTCATGGCATACTGCCTACAGGTATCAGTATATATCTTCACTGCTTTTTCTGCAACTGCATCTTCCCGATATTGGAGCGCCGCTTCAAACGCGCCGATCCGCAGGCCGTCCCGCAGGGGTTCATTCTGCAGCACCCGCAGAAGCTGTTCCGTGAAAGCCTCTTCCTCCTCCGGACACAGATAACCGCTGACACCATCCTCCACCAGATCCTCCACCCCCGATGCCCGCAGGGCCACCACAGGAGTCCTGGCCGCCATGGCCTCCAGGATCACGATTCCCTGGGTCTCCGTCTTGGAGGCGAACACAAAGCAGTCCGCCGCCGCCATATGGGCCGCAATCTCCCGGTTGGGCAGGCTTCCCAGGAAGCAGATCTGCTGACGAATGTCAAGCTGTTCACACAGATCCATATACTCTTCCTTCTGAGGGCCGTCTCCGATGACCATCAGCCGAAAATCCGGCAGATACTGTTTCAGACGGGCCATGCACCGCAGCAGGAAGGGCACATTCTTTTCATGTCCCAGGCGGGATACCGTGACCAACAAGGGCATCTGTCCATCGCCATATTGCTGCCGAATCGCCCCCACTGCCCGGGAATCCGCCTGGTAACTCTCCAGGGGTAGACCCGTGGGCAGCACGGCCAGATCTGCCTGACAGTTGTAAGTATAACCATATTGGGAACGGAAAACCCTCTTCATTCCCTCCGTGGGAGCGATGACAGTGTGACAGCGCCGCATAAAGCCGCTGAGATACCAGGGGGCCAGTTCCTGTTTAATGGCTTTGCTGCCCCGACAGCGAATACGTCCCAGCAGATTGTCTTTTGCCGCTCCCTGGCTCAGCCAGTGGATGAGACCCGCATAGTCCAGATACTGCTCATACTGGGTGTGGTATGTATATACCAACGGGATATTGTACTTCTGGGACAGACGGGCCGCCACTCTGCCGATGAGCACCGGGTGATGTACATGAATCACATCGAACTCCTCCCGGGCAAATGTTTCCTCCAGCACCGGGTCCAGGGGATTAGGCAGCACGGTGTTGCTGTAAAAATGCTGACTCAGGGTGCTGTAGCGCACCACATCCTCCTCCGGCTCCTGTTCGTTCCCCAGATGCTTATATTTGGGGGCGAATACCACCACCCTGTGTCCCTGCTCCCGCAGCGCCTCCGTCAGACGCTCAATGGAGATGGGAACTCCTCCGATATAAGGTTTATAGTTGTTGGTCATCATGGCTATTTTCATATATATACCCTCCTGTGCGCTTCAGCGCACACTCCAATCAATATTTGTCAGGCGGCTGCAAACCAGCCCAACACCTGCTCCCCGCAAAAATATCCTGCACCCACAAAAAGCAGATTCCAGAGAAAGATTCCGATCGTGGAGCAGACCACATACTGGCTGAGCCGCATCCGGAACACCCCTGCGGGGATGGATACCAGCGTGCGGATCATGGGAATCAGCTTTGCGGCGATCAGCCCCATACCGCCCTTCTCCTGCACCCAGTTCAGATACTTCTCTATGGTGGGCCTCTGCTTCGGGAACTTATTCATATATTTTTCCAGGAAAAACCGTCCGCCGGTAAATCCCAGCACATATAACACCAGACTGCCCAGCAGCCCCGCCGCCACCGTGATCACCATCACCCAGGGGAAGGAGATATTACCCCCTGCCGCCATAATTCCTGCCAGCGGCATAATGATCCCGGCCGGGAACCCCGGCAGATTCATATACTCCAAAAATACCAGCACAAAGATGGCGATTGCGCCATACCTTGTGAATACATCCAAAATTGCTGCATAGTCCATTTCTTTTTCCTCCTCAATTAAGTTCCGCAATTTGCTGTTTTAATTCCTCATATTCCCTGACAGCACACATGCCCTACCATCCACGTCCGGCCGCCCGGGCATCCGTACATTCAATCAGCCCTGGACACATCTACTTTGAAGTTTCCCGCAAAATTCAGATATTCCGCCGCAAGGGTATAGGTGTCATCATAACGCATGGTCAGGTAGGTGACCAGTTCTTTTGCCTGATCCAGTTCCTCTACCTGATTTCCCTCCGAATCGTACAAGACTATTTCCAAGTCTCCCTTCTCCACATTGGATGAGAAATAGAATCGGATTCTGTCTCCTTCCCTGGCCGAAAAGGATATGGTGGATCTGTCTGTCACCGACTCCGCCGCAGAAAAGGAATGGTTGATATTCCCCAGTCTCTCCGGACGGGACAGAAACCACAGGGCTGCTGCACCCGCCGCGATCCCAATGCCTGCCAGCACCATTATCATATGTTTTTTCATTGTCTCTCACATCCTCTCCATATACTGGCCACAGCAAAAAGTTCTATCCGCTTTCTAAGGATAGTATAAGCCGGCCTTCTGAAGTTTTCTGGCATGGAAATCCGAAGATTTTCTAAAGAAAGAAAAAAGAATCGGAAAAGCATACAAAAAAAGACAGCCGGAGCAGAATTGCCATGCTCCGGCTGTCAGATCTAAATTAAATTCAGGTTGTTTTATACTGTAAAGCCTGCCTCACAGGCTACCGTCATGACGTACCAGTTCCAAATCCTCATCCTTCTTGACCACCACCCCGATAAAAGGCAGGGCGCCGCGTATGCGGTCCGCGCTGATGCCTCCGATCTGCAGGGCGTTGACCCAGTCGATCAGTTCCGAGGTACTGGGCTTCTTACGAATGTCACGGATCCCCCGGATATTGTAGAATACTTCCATGGCATTTTTCAGCAGATGCTCCTCCACATCGGGAAAATGTACCCGCACAATCTCCTCCATCAACTCTTTGGAGGGGAAATCAATATAATGGAAAATACAGCGGCGCAGAAAAGCATCCGGCAATTCCTTCTCCGCATTGGATGTAATGATCACGATGGGGCGGTGTTTGGCCTTTACCGTGCGCTTGGTTTCATTGATATAGAACTCCATCTGGTCCAACTCCCACAGCAGATCATTGGGAAATTCCAGATCGGCCTTGTCGATCTCGTCGATGAGCAGTACCACCTGTTCACCGCTGTCGAACGCCTCTCCCAGCTTGCCCAGCTTGATGTACCGGGCGATATCATCCACCCCTTCCACCCCGAACTGCCCGTCGTACAGACGCTGAATGGTATCGTACACATAGAGTCCGTCCTGAGCCTTGGTGGTAGACTTGATGTTCCAGATAATCAGCCGCTTGCCCAGCGCCTTGGACACCGCCTCCGCCAGCATGGTCTTGCCCGTGCCAGGCTCCCCCTTGATCAGAAGCGGCTTCTGCAGCGCCATGGCAATGTTCACACTGGCCATCAACTCCTCGCTGGCCACATATTCTCCGGTTCCCTGAAAAAAATTTGCATTTTCACTCATCGAACTTGTTCTCCTGTTTTTTATTTCCCGCCAAATTGGCTAAATCAATACTATATAACTTGAAAAATGTCTACTAACATGTTACGATATTCTCCATGGAAAAGCAAGTACATTACCATAAAATTTCGGAAACATGCGGAACATGCGGAACTCTAAATAAGAAAGGTTTAAAAACATATGACCACAAGCAGAAAATCCATCCCCATCTCTTTTGAAGTATTCCCGCCCAAAAAGGACGGAGAATTTCAGACGGCTTTCGCCACCCTGGACAAACTGGGAGCGCTGGCTCCCGCCTTTATCAGCGTAACCTACGGCGCAGGAGGCAGCAACTCGGGTAAAACCGTGGAGATCGCCTCTTACATACAGAACCGGCTGCATCTCCCTGCCCTGGCTCACATCACCTGCGTGGGCAGCAAGCGGGAAGCCCTGCGGGAGGTGCTGGCTGCATTAAAAGAGGCCGGTGTAACCCATGTGCTGGCCCTGCGGGGAGACCGTCCCCGGGATATGACGGACGAGCAGTTTGCCGCCAGAGATTTTGAACATGCCAGCGATATGATCGCTTATCTGAAAGAACTGGATCCGGAATTGCATATCTCCGCCGCCTGCTATCCGGAAAAACATTACGAATGTTTCAGCATGCAGTCTGACTTGGGCTACCTGAAACTAAAACAGGATGCGGGAGCAGGGGATTTGATCAGCCAGATGTTTTTTGACAATGACTATTTCTATGAATTCCTGGAAAAAGCCCGGCGCAAGGGAATTACCCTGCCCATACACGCAGGAATTATGCCCGTGACCAGCGCCAGCCAATTAGGCACCAGCATCTCTCTCTCCGGAGCCACCATTCCCAAGGCTTTCGCTGACATGATCGCCCGGTATGGGGATTCTCCGGAGGATATGCGCAAAGCGGGGATCGACTACGCCATTCGCCAGATCATCGATCTGAAGCAGAACGGCGTGGACGGTATTCACATCTATACCATGAATAAACCCAAGATGGCGGCGGAGATTATGGAAGCCATACGCCCCCTGTAATCGGCAGAATTACCCCCAAAAAAGGCTGTCGCAGGATCGTCCCGCAACAGCCTTTTTTGCCTGTATTTCTCAAAACATTCCGGCCTTACTCCTCTTCCCAAAGAGCGTCCGACACTTCAATCTTCCGATCCCGGAGCATCAGTTCTCTCACCGCCACATCCGCAGGTTTTCCCTCAAAGAGAATGGCGTTGACCTGTTCGATAATGGGAAGCTGCACATTATACTTTCTGGCCAGTTCCATGGCGGCCTTGGTACTGTATACCCCTTCCACCACCATCTGTACCTCTTCCATAGCCTGCTCCATGGACTTCCCCTGGCCGATGAGGATGCCTGCCCGACGGTTGCGGGAATGCATACTGGCACAGGTCACGATCAGATCCCCGATCCCCGTGAGGCCGCAGAAGGTCTCAAAACGCCCTCCCATGGCCGTACCCAGCCTGGCGATTTCGGTGATGCCCCGGGTAATCAGGGCCGCCTTGGTATTGTCTCCATAGCCCAGGCCGTCCGCGATCCCCGCCGCCAGTGCCACCACGTTCTTTAAAGAGCCTCCCAGTTCAATGCCCAGCACATCCGGACTGGTGTAAACCCGGAACACTTCGTTCATAAACAGATTCTGAATATATTCCGCGTCGGAGCGTCTTGCGGCCCCCACCACAATGGTGGTGGGAATTCCTCTGCCAACCTCCTCCGCATGGGAGGGACCCGACAGCACCGCCACCCGGGCCTGGGGAATTTCCTGCTCCGTGATCTGGGCCTGCGTCATCAGCGTATGTTCCTCAATGCCCTTGGCCACATTGACGATACGCTGGCCCGGGGCCACATAGGGGCAGAGCCTGGCCGCAGTCCTGCGGGTAAAGCTGCTGGCCACCGCCATTACCAGCAGATCGGCTCCCTCCACAGCTTCTCTGTCCTCCAGAGTAAAGCGAATGTCCTCTGCCAGTTTCACACCCGGAAGCATCTTGTGCTCATGCTGCGTCTGCAGCATTTCGATTTCCTTCTCCAGGGCGGACCAGACCGTGATCTCATGCCCGTTCTTGTGTAACAATACCGCCAGGGCAATTCCCCAGCTGCCTCCGCCAATCACTGCAACCCTTGCCATAACCAACGCCCCTGCCCTTTCCTTCACAGAATTTAAATGCCTCAGTGTCCTTCACTCTCCTGGCCGGCCTGGTGACCGCTGCCGTCCTCCACCTTGTTCTTTTTGGTCAGATAGGTCTTGCGCTCCGTGCCATGAAGGAGCCGTCCGATATTTTCCCGGTGCTTCCAGAAAGCCAGCGCCGTCATACAGCCAAAGAGGATATACATTTCCACAAGCTGCCCCTGGGTCATCTCCGCAAACAGCCCCATCTGTCCGCTGATTACCAGCTGGATTATCAGCAGCGTATATACCAGCAGAGAACCCAAAGATACATAGTGGGTGGTGAAAAAAGCAGTGAAGAAAACCACTACGCCTGTCACCACGAACCAGGGATGGAAAGACAGCACCATGCCTGCAGTGGCTGCGATCCCTTTTCCTCCCTTAAAATGCATATAAAAAGGATAATTGTGGCCCAGAATCGCCCCCGCCCCGGTGTAGAGACACAGCAGATAAATAATGGAATGATAGCTGCCGCCAAAGAGCAGCCGCACCAGCCATACCGCCGCCATACATTTCAGGCAGTCCCCGGCAAAGACTATGAGTCCCGCCTTAGTGCCCAGCACCCGCAGTGCGTTGGTGGTGCCGGAATTGCCGCTGCCGTGCTGGCGGATGTCTATTCCATGGGCCTTTCCATAGAAATAGCCGGTCTGAAACAGGCCGAAAACATATCCGATCAGCAAACATACTATCCTAATCATGACTCTTTTTCCTTTCGTTCCCTGATGATGAACCGCAGAGGCGTACCCCGGAAGCCAAAAGTCTCCCTGATCTGGTTCTCGATATATCTGGTATAGGAGAAATGCATCAACTCCTTGTCATTCACAAATATCACGAAAGTGGGAGGCTTAACCGCCACCTGGGTGATATAATACAGCCGCAGACGTCTGCCCTTGTCCGTGGGAGGCTGCTGCAAGGCCACCGCCTCCGCCATGATTTCGTTCAGCACGCCGGTAGCCACCCGCATGGCATGGTTCTCGCTGACCATGTCAATGGTCTCAAAGAGCTTGGGGAGCCGCTGCCCTGTTTTGGCCGAAATAAATACCAGCTCCGCGTACTGCATGAAAGCCAGGGTGTTCCGTACCTTTTCGGTAAAACGGTAGATAGTCTTGTCATCCTTCTCCAGCGCATCCCATTTATTGACCGCGATGATTACCGCCTTGCCCCTGTCATGGGCAATCCCGGCGATCTTGGCGTCCTGTTCCGTCACGCCCTCCACCGCGTCGATCACCAGCACCACCACGTCGGCCCGCTCCACCGCGCCCACGGTACGGATGATCATGTATCGCTCCAGTTCCTCTTTAATCTTGTTTTTGCGGCGAAGCCCCGCCGTGTCAATAAACACATATTCCCGATCCCCGTAGGTGATCTCTGTGTCCACCGCGTCCCGGGTGGTACCTGCGATATCCGACACAATCAGCCGGTTCTCCCCCAGCAGCTTGTTGATGATGGAGGATTTGCCCACATTGGGCTTGCCCACGATGGCCACCCGGGTGCGGTCGTCCTCCTCTTCATCCCCGTCCTGTTTGGGGAAATGGGAGACAACTTCCTCCAGCATGTCGCCCAGTCCCAGCTTATTGGCGGCGGAGACCGGGTGGGGCTCTCCGATCCCCAGATTGTAAAACTCATACACATCCGCCATGTATTTCTCGAAGCTGTCCACCTTGTTCACCACCAACACTACAGGCTTATGGCAGCGGCGCAGCATGTCCGCCACCTTGGAGTCCGCGTCCTGCAGCCCCTGGCGCACATCCACCAGAAAGAGAATTACGTCCGCTGTATCCATGGCGATCTGTGCCTGCTCCCGCATCTGAGACAGAATAATATCTTTGCTCTCCGGCTCAATACCGCCGGTGTCGATCAGGGTAAAATTGTAATCCAGCCAACTGGCGTCCGCATAGATCCGATCCCGGGTAATACCCGGCGTATCCTTTACAATGGAAATCTTTTCACCGGCCAGGGCGTTAAACAGGGTGGATTTGCCCACATTGGGCCTCCCCACCACCGCTACAATGGGCTTTCTTCTTCTATTTTCCACTAAAATGTACCTCTTTCCTTTGTCTCCAAATCGTTCCAATGCCTGCCCAGCACCGCATTAATAAAGTCACATCCGCTTGATTTTACAATATTAATCTCCACTTGTAAAGTGTTTTTCATTTCCTCCACCGTCAAATCGTCCAAAAACACGGATTCACCGCTGCGCAGCACATTCTGAGGCAGAAGGAGCCGCTCCCCCAGAGGCTTTCCCTTAAGCTGGGCCAGGATATCCTGTCCCGTCAGCAGCCCGGACACCGTGATCCTCTCTCCGAAAAAGTCATTGCGGATGGCATATACATGGATCTCCAGCCCCGGAAAATCCTCCATCATCTCCCGGGCCATCTGCTGTATATAGGGATAGGCAAGCCTGCCCGTGACCATGGAAAGTTCTTCCTGTACCGTCAGGTCCGGAACCTGCCTTTTCAGACGCAATTCCTCCCGTCCCCGGGCAAACTCATCCAGAAGCAGCCGGGTCATGCCCACGCCGTTTTCCAGCTGTAAATATCCGTCATATCGCTCTTCCCCGGGAAGTTCCTCCCCGGCCAGGATATACCACTCGTCGCTGGCATGAACAAAATGAGTGCCCTGCTCTTTATACAGCTTTTCCTGCCAGCCGTGGATGATCCGCAGTACCTCCCTTGCATCCTCCCGTTCAAAGGGTTCCAGGGGATACAGCCCTTCCCGGTATCTGGACAGGCCCACCGGCACCACGGAAACGCTCTCCAGACAAGGCAGGTACCTTGTCAGTTCGGATATGCTGTACTCCAGTTCCGCGCCGTCATTGACTCCCTTGCACAGCACAATCTGCCCGTTCATGGTAATCCCGGCTTCATAGAGCCGATCCACCTTCCCCAGGGCCTCCCCTGCGAACCGATTGTTCAGCATCCTGCATCGGAGTTGGGGGTTCATGGTGTGGAAAGATATATTGATGGGAGACAAATGGTATCGGATAATCCGGTCGATATCATGATCCGACATATTGGTAAGAGTCACATAGTTGCCCTGCAGAAAGGAAAGCCTGGAGTCATCATCCTTGAAATACAGAGTCTCCCGCATCCCTTTGGGCATCTGGTCAATAAAACAGAAGATGCATTTGTTATGGCAGCTCCGATATTCGTCCATCAGCCCGTTCTCAAACGCAATTCCCAGATCCTCGTCGTACTCCTTATCCACCTCCAGCAGCCACTGCTCCCCGTCCGGTTTCTCCACCAACACCTCGATATAATTGTCCTGTATCAGGAACTGGTAGTCAAAGATATCCTCGATCTCCGTATTGTCTATGGCCAGCAGCCTGTCCCCTGGCGCAATCTCCAGTTCCTCCGCAATACTGCCCGGCAGTACGCTGCTGATCACATGCCCTTTTTTCTGATTCATATATCCGTTTACTCCTGCCTGCATAAATGTGAGTTGTCCCGCAACTTTATCTTCAGTTTACTAGAAAATTCTTGACGTGTCCACTCCCTTAATGATATAAATTAAATATATAAAGTTGTTTCTACACTTTTGGAGGAAATTTCATGCCCAATTTACGAGAGTTGGAAAACGCAATGCCTGTGGCGCCTCTGAAGCTGATCGCCCTGCCATCCGCAGAGCGGATGGGCCGCAGGATCAATGATTATCTGGTGGAATTCCGCCGCAGTATCAACAATGAAAAAGTGAAAAACGATCCCGCCTTTCACGGCTATATCGAAAGCAATTACCTTACCCTTGCAGACTGTCCCCGTTTCGGAACGGGAGAAGCCAAAGGTGCATTCCATGAATCCATCAGAGGCAAAGATCTGTTTCTGCTGGTGGATGTGTGCAATCACAGCATTACATATGAAATGAACGGTTATACCAACCATATGTCTCCCGATGACCATTACCAGGACCTGAAGCGGATCATCGCTGCCGTGGGGGGCAAAGCCCATCGGATCAACGTAATCATGCCCTTTCTGTACGAGGGCAGACAGCATAAACGGAACGGCCGGGAATCCCTGGACTGTGCCTATGCTCTGAAAGAATTACAGAATATGGGGGTTTCCAATTTTGTGACCTTTGATGCTCACGATCCCCGGGTGCAGAATGCCACCCCCCTGAGCGGATTTGACAACTTCCAGCCCCCTTACCAGTTCCTGAGAGCCCTGCTGGACGCGGAAGAAGATCTGGTGGTGGACAAGGAACACCTGCTGGTCATCAGTCCCGATGAAGGAGCACTGGACCGGGCTATCTATTTCGCCACGGTGCTGGGAGTAGACACCGGCATGTTCTACAAGCGCCGGGATTACTCCACCATAGAAAACGGCAAAAATCCCATTGTGGCCCATGAATTCCTGGGAGACAATATTGACGGCAAAGACATCATCATCATTGATGACATGATCTCCTCCGGGGGCAGCATGCTGGACACCGCCAGACAGCTGAAACGGATGAATGCCCGGAGAGTCTATATCTGCTGCACTTTCGGACTGTTCACAGACGGCTTGAAATCTTTTGACCATGCCTACGAACAGGGTTATTTTGATAAGGTGATCACCACCAACCTCACCTATCTGCCCCCGGAGATCCACACCAGACCCTATTTTGTGGAGGCGGATATGAGCAAGTTCCTGGCGTCCATCATAGACTTTATGAACCACGATGTGTCCCTGACCAACGCCACCGCCACTACGGAGAAAATTCGCCATATCGTAGAAGTCTACAACAGCCGCAGGGAATTCGTGACCAGAGACTAGTGACCGGAGATTAGCTGTCGTTTTCCCTGTCTTGTGTCATTCCTCTGCCTTATTCTCTGTTTTATTGTCCTCCCCGGCCTGTTCCTGATACTCCTGGAAGCGCAGGATTACCTTGAACAGGTCCCCGTCCAGGACGATTCGGAATTCTCCCTTCTGCAGTTCTGTCAGATTCCTTGCAATGGAAAGGCCCAGGCCGCTCCCCTCGCTGCTGCGGGACACATCCCCTCTGACAAAACGCTCCGTCAGTTCATCCGGACTGAAATTCAGCGATGTCTCCGAAATATTTTTTACGGACACCGTCACCATTCCCTCCGCTTTCTCCAGATCCACATAGACTCTGGTACCCTCCATGGCATACTTACAGATATTGTTGAACAGATTCTCCACCACCCGCCACATGCGGCGGCTGTCCGCGTAGATATAAGCCGGGCCGCTGGGTTCCGTAACCAGGATCTGAAGTTTTTTCTCCTCCAGTTTTTCCGAGAACTCTCCCACGGACTGGCGCACCAGTTCCGTCAGATCCAATCTGCTGTTATCCAGTGTGATGTTGCCGGAAGAAATCTTTGACGCCTCCAGCAGATCGTCGGTCAACTGCTTCAGCCGCTGGGCTTTGGCATCCAGCACTTTGATATATCCGCAGGCAGGCTCCTGGGTGATCTTCTCCCGCTTTAACAGGTTCACATAGTTAATGATGGAGGTCAAAGGGGTCTTTATATCATGGGATACATTGGTGATCAGATCCGCCTGCATCCTTTCATCTTTCATGCTGGTGGCCACCGCCTTACGGATCCCGTCTCCCATATTATTTACGGACGCTGCCAACTCTCTGTTATCCCCGCGCAGTTGTTCACTGTCCAGCACATAGCTGATATCCCCGTCCCGAATCCGGGAAATGCCGCTGATAATCTCGCTGCGTTCCGCACTCCTGCGAAAAATATAGATCCCCACCCCACCGTCCAGCAATACGATACAAAGCAGGGGAAGCAGCATCATCCAGCCGGGAGCCTCCCGCAATTCATACATGGCCAGCACGCAGAGAAGATTGGCCAGCAGAAAAATATTATAAGGCATCAGAGTGCGGATTACGGCATTGGGGTTTGCCAGCATTCGGTTCAGACCTTTGCCCACTCCCCTTCCCAACCGATATAGAATGCTGTTTTTCCACAGATTTCCATACCGCAGCCGCCTCACCAGGCTGTACCAGAACAAACAGGCCGCCAGGCTTGACAGCAGCCCAAATCCGCCGATCATGATCAGCATGTACTGCTTTGCCACCGCCAGCTGCTGTACCGTAGCACGGTTGCCCCTGTAAAAGACAGAGTTGTATACATTTCCATAAATTAATTCAAACAGCTGCCACAGACCCAGGACGGTAAACAGCAAAAGCGCCATTACCAGTTCCGTGGGGATGCGGTCAAAAATATAGGGCGTGAGGGTCGTCTTGCCCTCCTCCTGTCTGCCCGTGGTGTAACTGACATAGCCTCCGATTCCCAGCCACAGTAATGCGAAAATGCCGGAAAATACGAGAATTATCCAAATATGGGGGATAATTTTGTTATAAGTATCCTGGGCCAGATAAAACTGATCCTGCCGGACGGGAAAATCTGTGTTTACGCCGATCCAAAGCTTGGTATTTTTGGGAAAGGCATATTCATAGTCGCTGACATTGTTAAACATTTCGTCCTCGGTGATGTCAGCATTGGATTCCAGGCGCATGATATCGGGAAAATAAACCACATATTTGCCCAGGCGGCGGAAATAGTCTGTTTTTTCAAGATCCGTGAGACCCACAAAAGACTCTTCCATATTTGTATAATACTCCTGACCGTCCCTGGTGGTGGTGCTGATAAAAAACTGCAGATTGGTCTTACCCTGCGCATAGAGGTCATTCTGCCTCTGATACAGGGAATAATTGTTGGCCAGAGTCTCCACCGTCTCCATCACGTTGGCCTCCAGCATACAATACTCCGGCCAGTTGGAACAGCTGGCCGCAATGGATTGCTCTGTCAGGGTGGCATACCTGGGCACCAGCATTTCCATGCTGATAATCTCCTGTCCGCCCCGGTCAAGGATCAGCACCTGTTTTCCCAACATGGCCATCTCTGTGGTGATTCGATTAAACAGGGAATCAATTCCCCAGCAGCTTTCCACGTAATCCCTGGCGGTTCTGTAAGCCTCCTCCTGCTCCATAAAATCGAAATCCGTTACCAGCCTGTCCTCCTGGGATATGCCGGATGTCTCTCCCACCGCGGGCCTGTCCAGTTCGTTCTGGATATCCCAGGCAATGAGATCAGAGAGCGCCTCTTCCGGGAAGCCAAACTGCTCTAAGTCGCTGTCGTATCCATAGCTGGTAAAGATACTCTCATAGCCAAAATAGGCGATAAAGTCAAATTTGCTCTGAAAAGTCACTGTCTGGATTTCCAGGCCATATTTGCCCCAGCGGATCAGTTCGTCCAACTGATAGCTGGCGCTCACCGGGCATTTGCTCTTCTGGGTAACACGGTTTACAAATCTGGTTACATCAATGGATTTCGTGCCGTCAAAATGCCCATTGGTCTCCACCTGTCCCTTGATTACTGCCAGCCGGGTAATATCGTTGATGGCATTTCGGAATATGTCCGTGAAAATCCTGGAATCTTCAAACTCTCCCGCATTGTCCATGAGCGCCACCCGGTAGCCGATCTGGTCGCCGTACATATTGTCCACCACAATGTTGGAATTGACGGCTATGATTCCTGCCATCACCGCCATGCCAATGGCGGCAATCTGCTGCAAAATATGCAGTGTAAGCCGTCCCAAAACTCTCTCTTTTTTCATTCCGGTCCCCATGCGCCTTCATAAATATAAATCACTGTTCCTGCTTTTCCACTTTATATCCCACTCCCCATACCACTTTCAGGTAGCGGGGATCCCGGGGATTGATTTCTATTTTTTCCCGAATATGGCGGATATGTACTGCCACCGTGTTGTCCGCGCCAATGGCGTCCTCATTCCAAATGTTTTCATAGATCTGGTTAATGGAAAAGACCCGGCCCTGGTTTTTCACAAGAAGTAACAGGATATTGTACTCTATGGGAGTGAGTTTAACCGTTTCCCCGTCCACGGTAACCTCTTTGTTCTCGTCATTAATCACAAGCCCCCCTGCCCGGTAGGTGTGGATGTTCTCCTGACCCAGGCTGCCCAGCGAAGTGTAACGGCGCAGATTGGACTTCACCCTGGCCACCAGTTCCAGAGGGTTAAAGGGCTTGGTCACATAATCGTCCGCCCCGATGTTCAGCCCCAGTATCTTGTCCTTGTCCTCGGATTTGGCGGACAGGATAATAATGGGGATGCTGCTGCTCTCCCGGATCTTGAGAGTGGCGGCAATCCCGTCCATCCTGGGCATCATCACATCCATGATCAGCAGATGAATCTGCTCCCGGGCCAGCAATTCCACGGCCTGCTCCCCATCGTATGCCCTGAACACCTGATATCCCTCCTCCTGCAGGTAGATATCAATGGCTTCCACAATTTCCCTGTCGTCATCACATACCAATATGTTTGCCATACATCCCTCCGCTTAAACTCTCAGGATCCGTCAAAATCCGCTTCTTCCTGATCACGCATCATAAGAAACGCCGCCAGATTGCCCCGTTTTCCCTGGCTGGCCCGATGGGAAAACAGATAGCCGGGGTTACAACAGGTACAAAGATCCGTCACCTGGATGTGGGACAGGGGAATCCCCGCCGCCCGCAGTACCAGCAAATTAGCCAGCCACAGATCCAGCTGGTATTTTCCCTCTTCTTTTCCCGGCTTCAGAATCTGCGTGTGGGGATAAGCTCTTTGTGCCTCCAGTTCTGCCAGCAGTCCAGGGCTCCCCGGAATCTCCTCCTCCATTTTGCGAAACTGCTCCGCCACCTCTTCGCTGACTTCATAACAGTCCCGGCAGATGGAAGGCCCGATGGCAGCAATCAGATCCTCCGGCCTGGTGCCGAATTCCCGCTCCATACGCCGAACCATGCGGCCGCCCATGCCGGCCACCGTTCCGCGCCAGCCGGCATGGGCCAGGCCGATGGCCCCGTTCCTTCGATCCACAAAGTACAGGGGCACACAGTCCGCGAAAAAGCACACCAGACACAGTCCTTTCTCATTGGTCACCAGACCGTCCACGTCGGTATAGCCCCGTTCACGGATAATCCCCTTTCCCCCGTCCGAAGAAAAAACCTGTCGGATATTGGTGGTATGGGTCTGGAAGGTACACACCATATGGCTCACCTCCGTGCCCAGAGCCGCCGCCATGCGGCGAAAATTTTCCTGTACCCTTTCCTCCTCATCCCCCCTGGTAAAGGACAGGTTCATGGAGGCATAGATATCCCGGCTGACGCCGCCCTTTCTGGTGGAAAACCCATGGGTGATTCCCGGCTGGGCAGAAAGCAGCGGAAAGGTGAGATATTCCACCTGTCCCGCCTCTTGCTGACGCATCACCTGCTTCCGGCCTGACGCCCTGATGATCTGTTCCATATATCCCCTCCTAACGGTAATGATGGGGAAATGCATTTTTCACCCACCGAATCTCTTCCCCCTCAATGGCCACCACGTCATATCTTATCGCAGTCTGCACAGGCAGCTGCCTGACGAGGCGATAATAGTCTGCCACCCGGCAAATCTGTTTTTGCTTGGCATAGCCCACCGCCTCCTCGGGATGCCCCATGCGGACGCCGGCCCTGTATTTCACCTCTATAAATACCAGGTACTCACCGTCCCGGCCCACCAGGTCAATCTCCCCGCTTCGGCTGCGGTAATTACGCTCCAATATGGACACTCCCCGGCTTTCCAGAAAAGCGGCGGCCAAGCATTCCTTGTCAGCTCCCACTCTGCGCCTGTTCATCCCTTACTCCCGGTCTTTCCGGCTGTTCCTACTTTACCTCTGAGTTTATCCATGGAATCCACGAATACCAGGATTTCCGCCACCACTTCATAGAGTTCCGGCGGTATCATATCTCCGATCTCCAGCCGTGAAAGGGTATCCGCCAGCTTGTCGTCCCGGTGTATGGGCACATCATTCTCCTGGGCCCTCTCGATAATCCGCTCCGCCAGCTTTCCCCTGCCGGAGGCAATGATCTTAGGAGCGTCTTCCTCGGGATTATACTCCAGCGCTATGGCCTGCTTGGGTTTATTGTTTTCTGCCATATCAATCTCCTGTTTCGATAGAATTCCCTGTCGTCAGATCAGGCGAATGCGTCAAAGGAATAGTCCGCGCCCATGGGGCGGTTGCTCTGGGCCTCGATCAGTTCCTGCATTACCGTGTTTCCCGTTCCGGCTTCCCTGGTCTGGAAAGTACAGTTCATATGGTATCCCCGCTGTTCCAGCCTGCTGTTCAGCAGATCAATATGCTCCGCTATAAAATCCAGCATTTCCTCGTCCGGCAGATAGAAACGGGTTCCCACATGATTCTCCCTCAGTTGGACATAGACATCCATGGGGCCCAGATTCGCCATATCCAGATGCAGCAGCGCGCTTACCTCCCCCTCCCGGACTGCCTTTTTATGCCTGTTCGCATATACATACAACTCCCCGTGGGCATCCTGGTCCGTCATTTTCAAAGGTAACTGCACATAGGAATACATATTGTTCAACTGGTTCAGAAAATTCAGGTTCTGGCTTAGATTCTGCACCGTCCGGCCCAGCGCGCCTGCCTCCTGTCCCGCACTGCCCAGCGCTTCCGAAAGGGCGCTTAACTGTCTGCCCAGCCTGCTGTATAGCTCACCCAATTTTTCTTTACCCGCGTCCTCAGGCCGCAGGGACAATTCCTGCCTCACATACTCCTGCAGCTGCTTTTGAAAATCAGGGGATTTGGCCAGTTCCTTCAATGGCAGCGGCTTTCCCTCCGCCAAAGCCTGTGCCACCTGACGCAGCAAATGGAACGATGTCTGTTCCGGCAGCTGCGCCTGATCCTTCACGGGGATCTCCCGGCCCGGCAGGCCCTCTGCGGCATCTCCCTCCATGCCGGGAAGGCTCTGAGGCAGCCGGTCCGTCTCCGCCCCATTATTCTCAGACTGAAGGACTTCCTCCGCAATCACGATCTTTGTCTGTCCCTGTGCGGCATCCCGGCTCTCCGGCAGAACGCCGGGCAAAGTTCCGGTCTCCTCCGTGGGCATGGGAGCGGCGGATTCCCCTGTCCCGGCAGCGGAAGCCCCGTCTCCTCCCAACAGCAGGGCCGCCAGCAGCCTGCCGATCTCCTTCTCCAGGCCCTGGCCCGCCATCTCCTGCAGCAGCCCCGGCAGCTGCGCGCTCAGGTCCTGGATTCCCCCCATCAGTTGATGGGTCATATTTTTATAAGAATGCATCTGCTCCAGATTCTCTTCATTCACAGGAAGTCCCAGCTTGTGCAGGTCTATAATATCCATCACCTCCGCGTCCGCGAAAGCAATCATCTCATGATAAAAGGTCTGCAATGCCTCCTTGTCGATGGGCATACCCTCCTTCATCAACTGCCCCACCAGCTGCATGGTGGTGTCGTTGACGGGCAGGGAAGCCATCTCCACCGCTTTCTGGGCATTGGCCTCCATGCCCATATTCTCGAACAGAGGACTCAGGGAAAGGCCGCTGCCGTTATTTTTCACCTGAAACAGAATATTCCTGCCCATGGACAGGGCTATGTTCTGCTCCAGCCTGGCCTGAAGTTCCAGCTCGCTCCCCTGGAAATTCACCAGAAGCCGCAGATCCTCTCCGGTTTTTTCCAGAATCTGCCCGGAGAGTACCTGCCCGGGGGCCAGCGCCCGGATCTCCTTCTGCAGAAGGGCAGCGGAGGGTTCTTTCCCCGGGGCCTGGGCATTCTGCGTATTCTGGGCATTCCCAGTCTGTTTTCCTGCCTGAAACAAATCCATGATCCACATATTAACTCCTCACACGAAACGATGGATAAAACTCTTCCGATGGATGGGCGTAGGGCCATACTTTTTGAGTGCTTCGATATGGGCCTCTCCCCCATATCCTTTATTCTTCGCAAAGCCATATCCCGGAAACAACTGGTCATACTCCCGCATCAGTCTGTCCCTGGTAACTTTGGCAATGATGCTGGCGGCCCCGATGGAAATGCTCTTGGCGTCACCCTTGATGATGGGAATCTGCCGTATGGATACCTGCGGGATGGTTACCGCATCGTTGAGAAGCAGATCCGGCTGGGGATGCAGCTTGCTGATGGCCTCCCGCATGGCCTCATAGGTAGCCTGCAATATATTGATCTCATCAATCCTCTGGGGAGAGGCATAGCCCACCCCCCAGCACAGGGCTTTCTCCAGTATGGCCCTATAGAGTTCCTCTCTCTTTTTTTCGGATAATTGTTTGGAATCATTAATATATAAGAGATCACAATCCTTTGGAAGGATCACGGCCCCAGCCACCACCGGCCCCGCCAGGGGGCCCCTGCCCGCCTCGTCAATGCCGCAGATATGAGAGTAGCCGCTGTATCCCCGCTCATACTCCCACAGTTTTTCCGTCCTCAGCTTCTCTCTTTCCAGAGATTCCATCCGCTTTCTGGCAGCTTCCACACATTTGCGGACACCTGCCCTTTCGTCGCCCTCATACTGTGTTATAAAAGCAGGCAGCTCATTATCACAAGCTGCCTGCAACTGCGCCTTCACTTCCCCGATCCTGACTGTCATGCCGCCACTCCTTTACTGGTGCTTTAACACGCCGAATTTATCAAAGGGCCAGATACGAACCCATGCTCTGCCGATAATATCGTCCCGTTTGATATTCCCCACCTGGGACACCCGGCTGTCCGTACTGTTGTTGCGATTGTCCCCCAGCACAAAATATTCGTCGTCCCCCAGCGTGATGGGCTGACTGGCCAGGCCGATATGGTCCGGCTGAATGACTTCCTTCCCGTAATTCTCGTTCAGGATTTCCCCGTCAATATAGATATTCCCCTGCTGGTCAATCTGCACGGTCTCCCCCGGCAGGCCGATAATCCGCTTGATATAATAAGTCTTTTCCTTGTATTTAAAGGGAAAGACAATGATGTCAAAACGTTCCGGGTCGCTGAACCGATAGGTAATCTTATCCACGATCAGATTATCCTCATCGCTCAAAGTGGGCTCCATGCTGCCCCCGTTCACCTCGGTTCTCTGTCCTACAAACGCAATTACCAGATAGGTCAGGCAAAGTACAATCAACAGATAAAGTCCCGTACTCAATATTTCTCTCATTACTTTCTTCATGCCGCTCATCCAACCTTTATATAGTTTCTATGTATGTGCCTTATCCCGGCCTCTCATGTCACAAATCGGACCGATTAGGCTTCTCCCATGTCAGCCGGGCTGAATTAATCCGGCTTCTCCAACGTCAGCCTGCCCAATCTGCCGCTGCGGTAATCCTCCAGCAGTATAGACGCCGCCTTCTCCAGATCCAGTTCACTGCCCCTGGCATAACATCCCCTGCTCTCCGCCACCCGGGCCAGTACGGAGGAAGGCTCCCCACTGCCATCAATCCCGTAGCGCTGGGGCAGCGCCTGGGGATATAGCTGTTCCAGCGCGCGGATCAAATCACAGGCCAACTCATCCAGAATGATCACTTCATCATTCATGGAGCCGATAAATGCCAACCGCATTCCCACCTGCTGATCCTCGAACTTGGGCCACAGAATGCCTGGAGTATCCAACAGTTCCAGTCCCTTGCCCAGCCGAATCCATTGCTTTCCCTTGGTCACTCCGGGCTTGTTTCCGGTTTTGGTGCAGGCTTTTCCCGCAAAGGCATTAATAAATGTGGATTTCCCCACATTGGGAATTCCCACCACCATGGCCCGGACCGGCCGATTCACGATCCCCCGCCTGCGGTCTCGCTCAATCTTCTCCCTGCAAGCCTCCTGAACCAGTCCCTGAATTGACTTTACACCGCTGCCTGTTTTGGAATTAATCTCCAACACATGGGCACCCTGCCCCTGAAAGTACTGAACCCATAACCGATTATATGCCGGATCCGCCAAATCGGATTTATTCAGCAGCACGATCCGCGACTTTCCCGCTGCCAGCCTGTCAATGTCGGGATTGTGGCTGCTCAGGGGAATCCTGGCGTCTACCAGTTCTATGACCAGGTCAATCAACTTTATATTTTCCTGCATCATCCGGACTGCTTTTGTCATATGCCCCGGATACCATTGATAATTCATATTTTCCTCTTTCCTGTGCGCCGCAGATAACGCCGCAAGCACCAACAGCTGTCAGTGTATCAGACCCGCGCCTCCCTGATCGCCGCCCAAATGCAGCCATGCCTCCCCGATGATATCCTGTTCCCGAATGGGTCCGATATTGGCGGAGCGGCTGTCCTCGCTGCTGCCCGGATTATCCCCCATGCAGAAATACTGTCCCAATTCCAGGGTGAGTTCCGTCCCGGCAATTCCGGGATCCAGTATTTTCATCTTTGCCCAGGGGCTTTCCAATCCGTTGACATACAACACACCGTTCTGGATCAGGACCGTGTCTCCGGGGCCGGCCACCACGCGCTTCACATAATAATGGGTATTGGTATTACCGTTGGGCAGAAATACCACCACATCACCCACCTTCGGTGTTGACAGGGTATAACTGAAGCGGTTGACATACACCCGCTGTCCGTTGTACAGATCCGGCTCCATGGACGCCCCCACCATATTGGTGTAGGTTCCGAAAAAAAAGGTAAGTACCACCGCGATAAACACGGCGGCCACCATACCGAATATCACCACGAAAAATTCCCTTACAGCCAGGGGGCTGATCTTTTTCCTCCGCTTGTAAAAGCTCAAACCCTTATTGTGCGGCACTGCCATTCCTCCTACATCTGTGTTCCGCATCCCCCCGTAATCCCGCTGCGGAAAATGCTTCTCCGCAGGCACCATGTCAGACGCCTCAGGAGATATTGTGTAACGTTCTGCTTAACAGTATAGCACATTCTTTTAAAATAGAAAAGGACAACTACAAAAAAGTAATTGTCCCATTTCGGCAGATTATCTGACCAACTCTTTTACCTTGGCCTTCTTACCAACACGGTCTCTCAGGTAGTTCAGCTTGGCCCGTCTTACCTTACCTCTTCTAACCACTTCGATCTTCTCCACGTTGGGGGAATGTACCGGCCAGGTCTTCTCAACACCGATTCCGTTGGAAGTCTTTCTCACGGTAAAGGTTTCACGGCTGCTTCCGCCCTGTCTCTTCAGGACTACGCCCTCAAACACCTGAATTCTCTCACGGTTGCCCTCTTTGATCTTGCCGTATACCTTAACGGTATCGCCTACGGCAAACTCGTCCACGGCAGCTTTCATCTGCTCAGCTTCAATCTCTCTGATAATATCGCTCATCATAAACCTCCTGAAATGTACTTGATGTTCTTAATACAATCTGTAACAGAGGACCATCTCATTTTCGCAACGTTGATATTTTACCACAGTATGGCATATTATGCAAGTTTTTTATTTATTTCTCTTACTAATTCTCTTTTTTTAGCCACCACATAAGTTCCCTGCACAGATAAAGTCCCAGTTTTTCCTGAAGCCGCAGGGCAGAGAGATTTCCCTCTCTGATCTGGCAGTAGGGAATCTCTCCCCGTTTCAGATGCCTGTTGACCAGCCAGCTTTCCAGTGAGGCCGCCAGGCCCTGCCGTCGATATGCTTCCTCCACATACAGCATTCCCATGCTGCCGTCCCTGTGGGTGCCGATAAATCCCACCAGCCGGCTCTGTTCCCCATCCCTTACATAAATGCCATACATGGCTCCGCTGATTATGCGCCGGTGTAAATACGTCTTATCACATTTTGTATAATGTTTTGAAACATAATCCAGGTCGCTTTCCCCCAGGGGCCGAATATCCCGATGTTCCACTCTCAGGGACTCCCTGCGGGTATAGCAGGCCTGGCGGCAGGTTTCTTCCTCCACAAAACCGAATTGTTCTGTCAGCAGATCCCTTATGGTTTCCTGACAAACGGCCAAATCTATCCGCACCTGTTTCGCAGTCCCGGCCAATCCATACTGTCTTGCCAGTTCCCCGGCTTCCCGGGAAGATTCCGCATATAGCCCGTATATCCGGGTCTGTTCCACATTCAACAACAGATTTTCCCCTTCACGGCACACCATGTCGGCCATCCCCCGCGCCATCCATTCCATCAGATGGATATGCTTCCGCTTATGCCGGCTCAGTTTTAGAATGCTGTCCTGCTGCGACCGATATAAATCATACAGGTCTGGCCTGCGCTGTCTGGTTCGCTCCAGGGACTGCTCCAGCCGCCATGCCTCAATCTTTCGATGGTTGCCGGACAACAGCACCTGGGGCACGGGTTTGTCATGCCACACTTCCGGCCGGGAATACTGAGGATACTCCAGCAGATAATTGTGAAATGATTCCGTCTCCGCGGACTCCCCGTTGTGCAGCACGCCGGGCACCAGCCTGGCTATGGCGTCGATCATCACCATGGCCGCCAATTCTCCCCCGGTCAAAACATAATCTCCCAGAGATACATAGTCTGTGACAATCTCTTCCAGCACACGCTCATCGATTCCCTCATAGTGCCCGCACAGGAAGATCAGCTCCTTCTCCCGGGAAAATTCTTTGGCCAGTTTCTGCGTGAAAGTTCTGCCCTGCGGGGTTACATAAACCGTTCGAATTCCCCTGGTTTTGGCATGCGCGGATTCGACGGTGCGGACAGATTTCCTGTATGCCGGAGCGGAGATGGCTTCTGTGCAGGCCGGGTCTACGACGGGGTTGATTTCTGTACTTCCCCGCGTCACAGACAAATAGGCGTCATATACGGGCTGTGCCTGCATCAGCATCCCCGCTCCTCCCCCATAGGGATAATCGTCCACCTTGCCATGTTTGTCCCGGGTAAAATCCCGGATATTCACCATATGAAAAGACAAATGTCCGTTCTCCGCCGCCCTGCCCAGGATACTCTGGCGCAGCCCCTGTTCCACCATCTCCGGGAACAATGTCAATACATGGAATTTCATTCCCTCTCCCATCCGCCCTCTTCGGCTGGCAAGCCGGTATTTTCTACAGCAGCCCCTCCAGTACGTGCACCTTCATCCGGCGCTGCTCCATATCCACATCCAAAATGCACTGTTTAATGGCAGGCAGCAACAATTCCCGCCCGTCCCCCATACGGATCACATACACATCATTGGCCCCGGTGGTCATCACGTCCTCCAGACGGCCCAGAGAATCCCCGGATACATCGCAAACTTCCAGGCCGATTAAATCCGCAATAAAATATTCATCCCTGTTCAGTTTCACCGCATTGTCTCTGGTCACATATAAACCCGCCTGCCGGTACTTTGCCGCCTCCTCCAGGGTATCAATCCCCTTCAGCTTCAGAATCACCATCTGTTTAAAGAATTTGACCCCTTGGATTTCCCGGGTGCTTTTCTCCCGGCCGGTATCCAGGATAACTTCCTTCAACTTTTTAAAACGGTTCGCGTCATCGGTGGTGGGATAGACCTTTACCTCTCCCCGCACCCCATGAGTGGTGGTGATGATGCCCACCTGCAGTACTTCATCCATACACATTCTCTCCTCTGCAAGCAAACATGGCGAAACATGCTGTAAGCGCATGTCCCGCCAGTCTCTCCCTGCCTGTCAGCAGCCAATCTGCCACATAAGACGGATACCTATACGATCTCCACGTCCACAATTTTGTTTTCCTTGGAAGACGCCGCTTTCACCACAGACCGTATTGCCTTTGCAATCCTGCCCTGCTTTCCGATGACCTTTCCCATATCAGACGCCGCCACATGGAGTTCCACCACCACATTCCTGCCGTCTTCTTTCTCCGTCACCACCACCTCATCCGGATGGTCCACCAGGGCCATTGCAATCACTTCAACCAAATCTTTCATTCTTCCCTCTTCTCTGCATATCTGGAGTCTGACTACGCCAAACCCCGGCCGCGCCTGGGAAATTGCGTTGACCGGGACCGGCCTGTCAAATCACAATATGCATGCGATGCTGCGCCAATGCGCTGTGCCTCCAGCAGTAGAAATCGCTGCTTACTTCTCGATGCCTGCGATCTTGAAAAGTTTGCCTACCACTTCCGTGGGCTGTGCACCGTTTTTCAGCCACTTTTTGGCCAACTCCTCGTTGATCTTGAAAGTGCTGGGATCGGTGGAAGGATCGTAAGTACCGATTTCCTCAATGAATCTGCCGTCTCTGGGGGAACGGGAATCCGCCACGATAATTCTATAGAAAGGCGCCTTCTTCTGTCCCATTCTCTTCAACCTGATCTTAACTGCCATTTTTCTTTACCTCCGTAATATACTTTGTTTTTTATAGGATAAGTACTTGAAAGTACAAATCTTCCACTGCATTTTTCTGTACTCAGAAGGGGAATTTACCGCCTCCCATGCCCGGCAGACCGCCCATCATTCCCCGGCGCTTACCGCCTCCAAACTGCTTCATCATCTTCTGGCTCTGTTCAAACTGCTTGATAAAACGGTTTACCACGCTGATATCCACCCCTGCGCCCCTGGCAATACGATGCTTTCTCTTGGGATTCAAAATCTTGGGGTTACGCCTCTCCTGAGGGGTCATGGACAATACGATGGCTTCCATATGCGCCAGCTGCTTCTCGTCCACCATGGATTCCAGTTCGCCGCCCTTGAGACCCATGCCGGGCAGCATGCTCAAAATACTGCCGATACCTCCCAGCTTCCGCATCTGTTTCATGCTCTCCAGATAATCCTCAAAGTCGAACTTACCCTTCTTCATACGGCCGGCCATCTCGCGGCCCTTGTCCTCATCCAGGTCAAGATTGGCCTGGGCCTTATCAATCAGGGATAATACATCCCCCATACCCAGGATTCGGCTGGCCATGCGGTCCGGATAAAACTGATCCATATCGGAAAGTTTTTCACCCATACCCACATACAGAATGGGCTTTCCGGTCACTGCTTTGATGGACAATGCCGCACCGCCCCTGGTGTCACCGTCCATCTTGGTCAGTACCACACCGTCGATGCCCACCTTCTCGTCAAACTCTTTGGCTACATTCACCGCGTCCTGTCCGGTCATGGCATCCACCACCAGCAAGGTTTGATGCACGTCCACCTGCTCCTTGATCTCCTGCAGTTCCCGCATCATATCCTCGTCCACATGCAGACGTCCCGCCGTGTCCAGAATCACCACATTATGCCCGTTTTTCTGCGCAAAAGCAATCGCTTCCCTGGCGATCTCCACCGGACTGTGGTCGCTGCCCATGGAAAAGACATCCACTTCCTGCTTCCGGCCGTTGATCTGCAGCTGTTCAATGGCGGCGGGCCTGTAGATATCACAGGCTACCAACAGAGATTTCTTGCCTTTCAGCTTCAGCTTGCCTGCGATCTTGGCCGTAGCCGTGGTCTTGCCGGCACCCTGCAGGCCCGCCATCATAAGGACGGTGACAGATTTTCCGGGCTGCATGGCAATCTCCGTGGTCTCGCTGCCCATCAGGGAGATCATCTCCTCGTTGACGATCTTGATCACCATCTGGCCGGGATTTAAGCCGTTCATCACATCCTGACCGACAGCTCTCTCCTCCACTGCCTTGATAAACTGTTTCACCACTTTGAAGTTTACATCGGCCTCCAACAGGGCCATTTTTACTTCCTTCAAGGCGCTTCGCACGTCCTCCTCGGTGAGACGTCCCTTGCTCCGCAGGTTTTTAAACACATTCTGAAGTTTATCGGTCAGACTCTCAAATGCCATGCCAATCCCATTTACCCTTCCTTACAATTCCTGACGCAGTTCTCTGGCCAGGCTGTAAATCTCCTGCAGTCTGTCTGCGTGCTGCTCCGATTCCTGCGCAAGATTGATGATCCGCTCCACCTTGTCCCGGGCATTCACAAATTTCTCCACCAGCCGCAGCTTGGTTTCGTACTCCTGCAGGGCCTTGTCGCAGCGCCGGATCAGATCATGTACACCCTGTCTGCTGATGCCTCTCTCCTGGGCTATCTCCCCCAGAGACAGATCATTACATACCGCGTCCTCATAGATACTGCGCTGATGCTCTGTCAGCAATTCCCCATAGAAATCATACAAAAGCGCCTGCTGATATATTTTCTCCATGCGTTCCTGCCTCCGATTCCATTCTGCAGACCGATGCCCACTTTGCCATCATACAACACACTGTCTGTACTGTCAAGTATTTTTTCTTTACACCTTATAATTTTTCGCTGAAATAACTCTTGTAACCCTCACCATAGATCTCCGTGGCGCTGGAGATGATCATAAACGCCTGGGGATCCTCCTCCTTCACGATCACCTCCGTCTTGGGAGCCGTGGCCTTTTTAACCGCACACAGGATCACCTGTTTTTCCTTGCCGCTGAAAGCGCCCGATCCCTGCATATGGGTTACGCCGATGTCCAATTCCTCCAGCAGACGCCGGGTGATCTGCTCCGACTTGTCGCTGATGATAAACATCAGCTTGGCCTCGTCACGGCCATAGAGCACCAGATCCAGAACCAGAGAGATTATAAACACCGTGAGGCCCGCGTACAGAGCCACATCCGTATTTTTGAACACGAAACCCGATACCGCCACGATGACGGCATCCATGGCCAGGAACAGTCCTCCCGTTCTCAGATGAGGCATCTTGCTCCGAAGGAGTTTGATGATGATATCCGTGCCCCCGGTGGTGGCTCCCGCCTTAAACACCCATCCGATCCCCACCGCTGCCAGGCTGCCGCCCGCCAGTGCCGCCAGGAGGGGATCCGCAGTGGCTGTTTTCACGCCGGAAAGAAGGTTGGTGAACAGGGAGATCACCACCGTGCAATAGATGGTGGACAGGCTGAAGCGGAGGCCGAATTTCCAGGCTCCCAGAATCAGGATGGGAATATTGATCAAAAGGATTAAAGTACCTGTCTCCACCGGGATCAGGCGGTTCAGGATAATGGCTATGCCTGTGACGCCGCCCGGAGCCAGGGAATTGGGGTCCAGAAACAGACTGACCGCCACCGAATAAACGGCACTGGCCACCGTGATCAGCAGATAGTTGACCACCGTCTTTTTTACGTCCGTTTTTTTTATGGGAATTTCTTTCTGTCGGTTTTCTTTCATCACATGCTCCTTTTTCAAACTTCCAGACATGCCGCCTGCGGCGGCACAAACATTCAATGAGAAGAATTGCAAAATCCGCATATTTTCATATGCGGATTCATAATCAGTATACAGCATTCTCGCCTTATTATACTTCTTTTCCAGACTGCCGGGGCCGGCGGCATACCGCCGGGAACCGGCTATATATTGGTTCGCACCTGTTTGGGCTGATAGCCTTTTTCCTCCAGTGCCTTCATGATCTGGTGCTTGTGTTCCGTACCGAAGGCCTCCAGGGTAATCCGCAGTTCCACTGCGGCATTGCGGTTGGTGGAGACGAACTGGTTGTGTTCCAGCTTGATCACATTACCGCTTTCAGCCGCGATCACCCCGGATACCCGGCACAATTCTCCCGGCTTGTCCGGCAGCAGCACCGACACGGTAAAGATTCTGTCCCGGAAAATCAATCCCTGCTGCACAACGGAAGACATGGTAATCACATCCATGTTGCCGCCGCTGAGGATTGCCACCACCTTTTTGTCCTTCACTTCCATATGCTTCACCGCAGCCACGGACAGAAGGCCCGAATTTTCCACCACCATCTTATGGTTTTCCACCATATCCAAAAATGCCACCACCAATTCCTCGTCCCGAATGGTAATGATATCGTCCAGATTCTGCTGAATATAAGGGAACAGCTTGCCGCCGGGCGTTTTTACCGCCGTGCCGTCCGCGATGGTATTGACCCGGGGAAGGGTGGTCACTTTGCCTGCTCTCAGAGATTCCTGCATACAGTTGGCTCCTGCCGGTTCCACGCCTATGACCTGAATCTTGGGGTTTAAAAGTTTTGCCAGCGTGGAAACGCCTGCCGCCAGACCGCCTCCGCCGATGGGAACCAGAATGTAGTCCACCAGAGGAAGTTCCTTCACAATCTCCATGGCAATGGTCCCCTGGCCGGTGGCCACGGTGAGATCGTCAAAAGGGTGAATGAAGGTATATCCATGTTCCTCTGCCAATTCATAGGCTTTGGCACAGGCTTCGTCATAAACATCTCCATGGAGCACAACCTCCGCGCCGTAGCCCTTGGTACGGTTCACCTTCATCAGAGGTGTGGTGGTCGGCATGACAATGGTGGCCTTTGCCCCATAACACTGGGCCGCATAGGCCACACCCTGGGCATGATTGCCTGCTGAGGCGGTAATCAGTCCCTTGGCCCTCTCTTCCTCCGTCAGGGTGCTCATCTTATAATAGGCGCCTCTTACTTTGTAAGCCCCGGTAAACTGCATGTTTTCCGGCTTCAGATATACTTTGTTCCCCGTATGACTGCTGAGAAAATCACTGTACACCAACTTTGTTTCCAATGTGACACGCTTTACTATCTCGGATGCTTCCTCAAATTGATCCAAAGTCAACATGTTATCTTTCCTCCTAATGAAAATCCCTTGTATTCCCTATACCGCATCAATGTTTATCCCTCTGTATCCTGTCCATATGCGGAGTCCATATCAAACAATGCGTTTACAAATTCATCCGAATTAAACTTCTGGAGATCCTCTATGGTTTCCCCTACACCGATGTATTTCACCGGTACCTGCAGCTGGGACTGGATCGCCACCGCGATGCCGCCCTTTGCCGTACCGTCCATCTTGGTGAGGATAATACCTGTGAGATTTGCCACCTCGCCAAATTCCCTGGCCTGCACCATGGCGTTCTGTCCGGTGGTTCCGTCCAGGACAATCAGGTTTTCCCGGTGGGCATCGGGGAACTCCCGGTCAATGATTCTATTCATTTTCCGCAGTTCCTCCATCAGATTTTTCTTGTTGTGAAGCCGTCCCGCCGTGTCGATCAGCAGCACGTCCGCATGGCGGGCCTTTGCCGCGTTCACCGCGTCAAAAACCACGCTGGCAGGATCCGTCCCCTCCCGGCCTCCGATCATGTCCACTTCCGCCCTCCTGGCCCACTCCGCCAGTTGTTCTCCGGCAGCCGCGCGGAAAGTATCTGCCGCCGCGATCAGCACCTTCAGGCCGTTGTCCTTCAATTTCCCTGCCAGCTTTCCCACGGAGGTGGTTTTTCCCACGCCGTTGACGCCGATCACCATGATAACGGACTTTTGGTGTTCAAAATCATAGGCGGTTTCGTCTACCCGCATCTGCTCCCGTATGCTTTCGATCAAAAGCTGCTTGCAGGCAGAGGGTTCCTTGATATGCCGCTCTTTCACCTGGGCCTTCAGACGTTCCACAATCTCTCCCGTGGCGTTGACGCCGATATCCCCCATGATGAGAATCTCTTCCAGTTCCTCATAAAAATCTTCATCTATGGCAGAAAATCCGCTGAACACATTGTCAATACCTTTAACAATATTGTTCCGGGTCTTGCTCAGGCCCTCCTTCAGACGGCTGAAAAAACCTTTCTTCTCCTCGCTCATACGCTGTCTCCTATACAATATTACGTCAAATCCTTGTCCACCAGGTTCACGCTTACCAGCGTGGACACCCCTTTTTCCTGCATGGTGATACCATACAGGCGGTCTGCGCGTTCCATGGTGCCGCGCCGATGGGTAATCACGATAAACTGGGTGTGCCTGGTGAGCTTATGTAAATATTTGGCGTACCGGGATACATTGGACTCATCCAGGGCAGCCTCAATCTCATCCAGCAGGCAGAAGGGGGAAGGTTTCAAATTCTGTATGGCAAACAACAGGGAGATGGCTGTCAAAGCCTTCTCGCCACCGGACAGCTGCATCATATTCTGCAGCTTCTTGCCCGGAGGCTGCGCAATGATGCGGATGCCTGCCTCCAGAATATCTTCCTCCTCCATCAGTTCCAGGGTCCCTTTGCCTCCGCCGAAAAGTTCCTTAAACACTTTGTCAAACTCATGACAGATCTCCGCAAACTTCTCGTTAAACTGTTTGCGCATGGCGCTGTCCAGTTCCTGTATGATGCCCTCCAGGGTTTTCTCTGCCTCCACCAGGTCATCATGCTGGGTTTTCATAAATGTGTAACGCTCCATCAGATTTTTATAATCTTCAATGGCATTTACATTCACATCTCCCAGTTTCCTGATCTGGTCTTTTAGATTGCCGATCTCCCGCTTCATGGCAGGTAGGTCCGCCATCTCCTCATTGCGGACGGACAAGGCATCGCTCAGGGTGATCTCATACTCATTCCACATGTAATTGATCTGGGATTCCACGGTTTCCTCCAGACGCTCCTTTTGGGCCGAGAGTCTGTAAACTTCCTTGTCCAGCGCCGTCATACGCTCTGCCAGTTCCTCCCGGGCAGTAAAGAAATTCTTCTGTTGGCTGCTCAGGTTTTCCTTTTTCTCCATGTCCTCCTTCAGCTTGGCCTCGGATTGGGTCTGGACATCGTGGGAGGCCGCGATGGTCCGCCGGATCTCCTGGATCTGGCAGCTCTTTTCCTCCGCGTCCTGCAGGCTCTGTAGCAGGGCTTCCTCAATCTCCTCCAGTTCTCTGCGGGAATGCTCAGTCTCTCCTGCGATTCGATCCACATTGGCCTGGTGGAATTCCTGGGTCTGGAGCATCTTCTCCACCTTCAAATCCCATTCTGCCACATGGGCCGAAGAGTCGGATTCCTCCCGCCTGCTCTCCTCCAATTCCTTCTGCCACAGAGCAATCTGCTGCTGTGTGGCCTGCTCCGCTTCCTCGCTGGCAGACAGTTCCTTCTGTATGGTCTCCTTGCTGCTGACAATCTCCTGGATCTGGCTCTCGATCTCCTTCTCTTCTTTCTTCATGGAGTCAAAGCCCTGCTCCTCCTCCGCCATACGCTCCCTGGCCTGGGAGATGCTGATCCGCACCGTATTCTGCTCGATGGAGCATCTCTGCATATCAGCCTTCATGGCCTCTATCTCCATACGCAGTTGGTTCCTGTGGGCCTTGGTCTCTTCGATGGCGGCATTGGTGTCCTGAATAATCCGGGTCAATTTTCCGATCTTTTTCTCCAGTTCCTCCATCTCCCGGCGGCGGCCCAGCAAATTGCTGCTGTTTTTGAATGCGCCGCCGCTGATGGCGCCCCCCGGTACCAGCAGTTCCCCCTCAAGCGTGACCATCCTGATGCCGTAATCATACTTTCGGGCAATCCGCACCGCATTATCCACATTGTCCGCCACCACGATTCGGCCCAGCATGGCTTTCGCCACATTGCGGTATTTTTGATCCGTGGACACCAGTTCGTCCGCCATACCGATGACGCCCTTCTCTTTCAGCACCTCCGGGGTTTTGAATTCCTGGGGGCGGGTGATGCTGGTCAAGGGCAGGAAGGTGGCGCGGCCCGCCCTGTGCTCCTTCAGATAAGCGATCATTTTCTTGGCCGTAGTCTCGTCATCCGTGACAATGTTCTGGATATTGCCCCCCAGCGCCGTCTCAATGGCAGTCTCATACTTCTTTTCCACCTGGATAATATCCGCCACCACGCCGATAATACCCTTTACCCGGTCTTTCTGCTCCATGACTTTCTTGACGCTGCCGCCATAGCCTTCATAGCGCTCCGTCAGTCCCGCCAGCGCTTCCAGACGGGACTTCTCCTGGTGGTAACTCTGCTGGGTTTCCCGCAGTTTCTGGTCATGAGCCGTCAGGCTATGGCGAATTTCTCCCAGTTCCGATTCCCTGGATGCCACATCCTGATTCATCCCCCCCAGCTTTTCCGTAATCTCTTCAAAACGACTTTCTAACTGGCGGATATTTTCTTCCCGGGCCTCCTCGTCTGACTTGGCCCGCAGAATCCGGGAATTCAATTCCGCTTTACGGATATTGATCTGCTCGGTCATGGTGTCATAGCGCCCCAGCTTGGACTTGATCGTAGCCCTCTGGTTCAATTCCCCGATGATGGCATTCTTCCCTGTTTCAATCTGTCCGTTGAGTTCCTCGATCCTGTCCTGCACCGTCTTGAGCTGTCCCCTGACCTGATCCCGGATCCCGGTAAGTTCCTGTACCTGCTGATCAATCTGAGCCTTTTGCGCAAGGATCTCCTCTTTGTCCCGTTCCTTGGCGGCAATCTCCCCCTCCACGGTTTCCTTTCGGCCTCTCAGATGCTTCTCGTTGCCTTTGGCGGAATTGATCTGCTCCTGAAGCACTGCCACTTCGCCCTCCAGCCTGCCCCGAAGCAGTCCTGTGTCGCTCAGGCTGGCCCGGGCCTCCTCGATGGCTCTGTCCAGTTCCTCTATCTGGGATTGTACCTGCTCGTACTCCTCTTTGATATGCTCGTACCTGTCCCGGGTCTCCCCCAGTTCACCACTGGCAATCCCGTGCTTTTCCCCGATCTCCGCAAGCTGTTTTTTCAGACGGTCATTCTCCAGCAAAAACACGTTTACATCCAGCGTCTTTAACTCTTCTTTTTTCTTTAGATAGACCCTGGCCACCTCGGACTGCCTCTCCAGAGGGCCGATCTGTTTCTCCAGTTCCGAGAGAATGTCCATCACCCGAACCAGGTTCTGCTTCTCGTTCTCCAGCTTGCTCTGGGCCGCTGCCTTGCGCCGCTTGAACTTCACGATTCCCGCCGCCTCGTCAAACAGCTCCCTTCTCTCCTCCGGCTTGCCGCTGAGGATCTTGTCAATCTGGCCCTGGCCGATAATGGAATAGCCCTCCTTACCGATACCTGTATCATAAAAAAGCTCGTTCACATCCTTGAGCCTGCTGGGGCTGCCATTGATCAGATATTCACTTTCTCCGGAACGGTAGATCCTTCTGGCCACGGTGACCTCGTCAAAATCAATGGCCAACTGATGGTCGGAATTGTCCAGCGTAATCGCCACATAGGCGTAACTCAAAGGCTTCCTGGTCTCTGTGCCCGAGAAAATGACATCTTGCATGCTGGCGCCCCGCAGCTGTTTGATACGCTGCTCGCCCAGCACCCACCTGACGGCATCCGCCACATTGCTCTTGCCGCTGCCGTTGGGACCCACAATGCCGGTGATGCCATTGTGGAACTGAAAGTTGATCTTGTTGGCAAAGGACTTGAATCCGTGTATCTCTATACTCTTTAAATACATTCTGCTAACCGTACCTCTTTCTGTGAAAATACCGTTCAAATGCCTTCCGGCTCATAACCCCTGCCCTGTAGCAGCAGCAGGGCCCTGTAGGCCGCCTGTTGCTCCGCCGCCTTCTTGGTATGCCCCTCGCCAAGCCCCAATACCTCGCCTTCCAGGATACGTACCTGCACCCGGAAGGTCTGACAGTGCTCCGGGCCCTGCACGTCCAGGAGTTCATACTCCAGATCCTTTTTCAGCTTTCCCTGGACCACCTCCTGCAGATTGCTCTTGCTGTCATAAAAAAGCCTCTTGTGTTCCAGATCTGACAGGATAAAACTGTCGATATAGGCCTTGGCGCATGCCATGCCGCCGTCCAGGTATATGGCCCCGATCACCGCTTCCATCACATCGGAAGTAATGGAATCTCTCTTGCGGCCCCCCGTGGCCTCCTCCCCCTTGCCCAGCAGGATATGCTCTTCCAACCGAATATCCCTGGCGCAGAAAGCCAGAGCCGGCTCGCACACCATGGAAGCCCGCAGTTTGGTCAGATCTCCCTCTGGCAGTTCCGGATGCCTGGCAAACAGAAATTCGCTGCTCACCAGTTCCAGGACCGCATCTCCCAGAAACTCCAGCCTCTCATAGCTTCCGATCTTGTTGATCCGCCTTTCGTTGGCATAGGAGCTGTGAGTCAGCGCCTGCTCCAGCAATTCCTTACGTTGAAAACTATATCCTATTTTCTCTTCCAACAGGGACAAATTCCGTTTTTCTCTCATGATTCCTGCTTTCTTATCCTAACCCTTTTCCTTATCCCAAAACTTCTAAGATTGTCGGCGAGTCAACCCATTATCGCACCGCCCCGCGTACCAACTCCACCGCTTCACCTACAGTGCTGATCCGCTCCGCTTCCACCGGGGAAATCTCTATGTCGAACTCATCCTCCACGCCCATGATAATCTGAAATACATCCAGGGAATCTGCCCCCAGATCTTCAATAAACGCACTGTCTTCATTCACGGTATCCGGGTCAATATTCAGAATCCCGGCAATAATCCCTTTGATCTTCTCCAGTTCCATCTCCGCCTCCGCACGCATTTTATGTTCCGAAGCCGCCTCATCGAAGCTAAGCGGAATCTGTCGTTCCGTTTAGCCCTCAGCCACAATCCTCTCCCGGATCTTTTCATTGATCTGCTGACTCTTGAAATCCAGACATTGCAAAATGGAGTTCTTAATTTCTACCGCCGTGGCACTGCCGTGGGTCTTTACCACCAGCCCGTTAAGCCCCAGCAGGGGAGCCCCTCCATACTCCTGTACGTCAAAGCTCTTTAAGGTTTTTTTCAGTGCAGGCTTCACCAGAAGCGCCCCGATCTTGCTGCGCAGGGAGGTCATCATACCGCCCTTCACCTTTTTAATCAAAGTCGCCCCCACACCCTCGTACAGCTTCAGGATCACATTGCCCACAAACGCCTCGCAGACCACCACGTCAACCACACCCGCCGGAATGTCCCTGGCTTCCACACTGCCGACAAAATTAATGTCCTGGCAGGCTTTCAGCAGGGGAAAAGTCTCCTTTACCAGGGCATTGCCCTTCTCTTCCTCCGCTCCGTTGTTTACAATTCCCACCCGGGGATTCTTCACCCCCATAATACTTTCCATATATATGGAACCCATCCTGGCAAACTGCACCAGATGGGAGGGACGGGCGTCCACATTGGCGCCGCAGTCAATCAGAAGGCTGACGCCCTTCTCCGTGGGAATCAGCGGCGCCAGAGGCGGCCTCTCCACCCCCTGGATTCGGCCCACGATCACCTGTCCGCCCACCAGCACGGCGCCGGTGCTGCCGGAGGACACAAACGCGTCACAGGTTCCCTCCTTCACCATATACAAAGCCTTTACGATGGAGGAATCCTTCTTTTTGCGGATTGCCTTTACCGGAGGCTCCGCCGTCTCAATCACTTCCGAAGCATGAATGGTCTCTACCTGCGTCACATCATAAGTATATTTTGCAAGTTCCTCCTTAATGACAGCCTCTCGGCCCACCAGGAATACCTTTATCTCCCTGTTTGCATTTACCGCCTCTATAGCGCCTTTAACGATCTCCGCCGGGGCATTATCCCCGCCCATCGCATCCACAGCCACATTGACCATCCGCTTTATCCTCCTATTATAGTTCCGCATATCCCCTACAGCGCACTGACACGGGATCCACATCCGGCCGCACAGCGTCCGTATATGGATCCGTGCGCTTTCGGGCATATGCTGTTTTTAGTTCCGCATATCCCCTACGGCGCACTGACCCAGGATCCACATCCGGCCGCACAGCGTCCGTATATGGATCCGTGCGCCTTTCGGGCATATGCTGTTTATAGTTCCGCATATCCCCTACGGCGCACTGACCCGGGATCCCGAAAAAACCTTATTATACTATACTAAAACATCCCGAAAAAATCAAGCGTTTATGCCTGTATGACGGAAAAAGACTTCCCCGCAAGCGGAGAAGTCCCCTGTCTCTCATGGAATATTCCATTAGTCAGCGTTCACGACCTGCTTCTTGTTGTAAGAACCACAAGCCTTGCATACCCTGTGGGGTACCATCAGTGCGCCGCACTTGCTGCACTTTACCAAAGCGGGAGCGCTCATCTTCCAATTCGCTCTCCTCTTATCTCTCCTGCTTCTGGAAGATTTATTCTTAGGACAAATAGACATCGTTACACCTCCTTTTAAATGCAAATGCAATTCTCATTTCGCATTGAAAATATCTTGTATCACTGCCATCCGTGGGTCTGGAACGAAGCTATCGCATCCGCACTCCCTCACATTCCGATTCTGTCCGCATATCGGGCATATGCCCTTACAGCTTTCTTTGCACAGAATCTTTGCAGGCCAGTTACCGATTATTATATCATGCGCAAAAGCGTCCACATCCAATTCATATCCGTCCACAAAGCCCTGGTCATCGGCTTCCTCTGACTCCGCCGCCAGTTCCGGGGAAAATACCACCCGTTCGGCATGGAGATCCAGCGATATGGGTACCTCCGCCAGACATCTGTCGCAGGCTGCCCGCAGGGTCAGTTTCAAGTGGGCTTTCACCAGAACCTTTCCCGTCTCAAGATGCGTGACTTCAATGGACATAGGAGACTTTTGCGTAATCTCATAACTTTCCGCCCCATTGTCAAAAGCAGTCATCTCAAGTTCCGCTTCCACCTCCAGGCGTTTGCCCTGGGTCGTGAACACATCGGATAAATGAATGAACATAGCAACTCCTGTGCATCATATTTGTGTGTCTTTCCGCACACTGTCTCATTATACATAAGCATCCTGGGTTTGTCAACCAGTTTTTCACGAATAATAGTGATTTTTCCTGTGCAGAACTGCCGCTGCCGCCAATGCCGCCAGAACACACAGGGTAAGCAGCACGCACCAAAGAGGAATTTCCCGCAGATCCAGACAGCGTATATTGATCCACATCTGATTGATCCCCCGGGTTTCTTCCTCATTAAAATACCACATGACTGCCGCCCTGGAGATGACCTCCTGGGAAGGATACTGGGTGGACAGCTGACGCCCCACCTGCTCCCGGGGAGCGCAGACCACATAGTCCGGGTCGGCATTGTCCCCGCTGAAGAAATATCCTACAGGATAGGATACCGTATCTTCCTCTTCCTCCTCCGCGCCGTAACACCAGTTCAAATAAGAGAATACGGTATCGTCCTCGCCGCCGGATATGGCGGAAGTATAACCGATGTAGTACATGTTCCGCACTGCGTTCTCCGGCATGGAGAGGAAATTGACAAAAGCCTCCGCCGCCAGCTTTTTATCCGGGTCACCGCCGATCCCGTTCTTAAGCATGACCCAGCCGTCAAACCAGAGATTGGTGCACTCCCTGGGCACCGCGAATTCCAGGTATACGCCGTCCTCCTCCGCCTGGTCCATGGCATACACGGCGTCCCCGGACCACTGATAGTTGGCGATGATCTTGCCTGTCACCATGTCCGCCTTGCCGCTGTCCGTCTCCAGGGCATACACATTCCCCATAATGTCTCCCAGCAGCTTCTCCACCTCGCCGATGGTCTCCGGCGTCACGTCGTTCATCAGGTTTTCCAGTTTTTCATGATAATCAGGATCATTTAGAAAGGCCTCCTGGGTCAGCTGATCCCGACGCAGATACCCCAGGGTGGAAAAATAGGTGTCCCGTACATTATCCTTCAAGGTGATCTGCCGATAGAAATCCGGGTTGTCAAACACTGCCCAGGTGGAGGCTTCCTCCCGGGTCATTTGCTCCGGGTTGTACAGTACCCCCGTTACTCCCCACATATATCCGGCGGCATAACGCTCCCAGCTTTCCCCGCCGATCTGATTCTCCGCAAAAACCCGGGCAATATAAGGGGACACACATCTTTTGTAGTAATTCTCCTCCCGCTCGACGTCGAAAAAGCCGTCCGAATAGGGCTCCAGCGCTCCCTCTGCCATCAGCTTCATAATCATATAGTCGGAAGGGCAGACCAGGTCATAGCTGTCCCCCAGCGTCAGTTGATTGTACAGGTCCTCATTGGTTCCGAAACAGGAATACTCCACCTGTACCCTCTTCCCATAAGTCTGATAAAACCAGTCCTCAAACTCCCGGTACAGAGCATCCGTTCCCAGAATCGCCGCCCCGTTATCCAGTTCAATCAGTTCCTCTTCGTCCCAGTCTCCCAGGTCGATATACTCCTCCCAGTTGCAGACCCGGAGTATAATCACATCCTCCTTGGCCAGCACATGGCCAATCCCTCTCCCTGCGGGCAAAATGCCGCCCACGGCTGCCGCCCACAGTCCCAGGACCAGGCGAAGGACAAAGATATGCCGTCTTTTCCCTTTCTTCATCCCAACTCCCATCTGCCCGCCGGAGCAGGCAATCCAAATAGCATGTTTCGTCATCCCTGTGTTTTTGCCCGGCTTCCCGCCTTTGACAAATTCATCACAGCCACTGCCAGCACCACGATCAGGAAAATCAGAGTGGACAATGCCCACAGCGCGGTCTTGATCTCCGTCTGAGAACCCTTGGTGGCATTCACCACATAGGTACTGATGGTATCAAAGGTGGCGGGCTTGGTATAACTGGCAATAAAATAGTCGTCCAGGGAAAGCGTCACCGCCAGAGCGAAGCCCGACAGGATGCCCGGCTGGATCTGGGGAAGCACCACCTTGGTCAGCGCCTGCCTGGGCGTAGCCCCCAGGTCCATGGCCGCCTCGTACAGGCTGGCATCCATCTGCTTCAGCTTGGGAACTACGGACAGATAAACAAAAGGAGCGCTCAATACCACATGGCCCACCACCAGGGGCACATAAGTGCTCTTGTCAATGCCCAGCACCACCACCAACATAATGCACACGGAAAATCCTGTTACCACATCCGCGTTAATCACGGGCACCTGGTTCACCGCACCCACAAAACTCTTGGCCAGCTTTCCGGAGTAAAATGCACCAATGGCTCCCAGGGTGCCCAGCACCGTGGACAGAAAAGCCGAACCACCCGCCAGCAGCACCGTGCCCAGAATCATGCCACGCAATTCTTCATTGGAAAACAGATTGATATAGTTATCCATGGTAAATCCATGGACGGAACCGATGTTGGCAGAGGTGGTAAAACTATAAAAAGCCAGCACCAGAATAGGCAGATACAGCAGGAGCAGCATACATCCGATGAATAATTTTCCTCCGGGATTCCAACTCCTCCGGCCCTCTCTCTCCAGTTTCTCTCTCATAGCAGGGCACCTCCTCTGTTTCCGGCATCCTCCTCTGTGTACCGGTCCGTGACCAAAGTAAACACCAGAATGATCAACAGCAGGACCAGAGCAATCATGGAACCGTTATGCCAATCGTAGGCGCTGAAGAAGCTGCCGATCAGGCTGCCCATTATATAAGTGCTGTTGTACAGCATATCCAGCACCACATAGTTGGTCATGGCGGGCAGGAATACCATGACCACACCGCTGATGATCCCCGGAACCGACAAAGGCAGCGTCACCTTGCAGAATACCTGCACCGGGCCCGCCCCCAGGTCCGCCGCCGCCTCCAGCAGGCTTTTATCCAGCTTCAGCAGGGTGGTATACATGGGCAGGATCATAAAGGGAAGAAAGTCATAGGTCATGCCGATAATGGTATTCAGGAACGGGTGAAACGCCAGATTTCCCTCAATCACAGTCAATATCTCTTTCAAAGCCGTGATCCGCAGGGTGAAATTGATCCACATGGGCAGGATGAACATCACCACGATTACGGACTTCTGCTTCCAGCGGCTCCCGGCCAGAATATAGGCGATGGGATATGCCAGCAGCAGACACACGCAGGTGGTAACCACAGCGATGGCAAAGCTGTAGGCCAACGTGCCTATGGTGTAAGGGCTGGTAAAAAAGCCCGTCAGATTGTCCAGCGTAAACCTTCCTTCCCCGTTGGTAAACGCGTAATATATCACCACCAGAAGAGGCGCAGCCACGAAGCAGAGCAAAAACACCGCGTAGGGGATGCAGAGCTGTTTTCTGGAAAAACGGAATACTCCCATATCTCCTCCTATTTCTTCAGCGCGTACTGCAGCTTGTCCCTGGAAATAATCAGACTCACATAGTCGTCCATATTCCACAGGTATTCATCGCGCACGATAAAGTCCTCGTCATCGTCCGTCCGGACTATGTAACGGTAATGGTCGCCCTTGTAGATCAGGTTGATAATATGCCCTTTCACCACGCCGGCTTCCTCATCGTCACTCATGGAAATATCCTCCGGCTTGATGGATACAATGACGTGCAGGGCAGAGACATCCACCTCATCCCCATGGGCGTCTACCAATATTTCTCCCTCCGTCATCCGGGAGCCGGGAATCAGTTTCGTGATATCAAAATCAAACGCTCCGTCCAGGAAATCCAACCGGCAGCCGCTTTTTACACTGACCTCGAATTTGTTCACCGTGTTCTCGGCGATCATGATATGGATGCCCTCCGGATCCACGGTGAGACCCACCCGGCTGCCCACCTGGGCTTTGCGGGTGGATTGAATCACGATCTCGTTCTTGCCGGACTGCACCGTAATCTCATAGTGCACTCCTTTAAACACCACGGAAGTGACTTCCCCCTGGATAGTACCCTCTCCAGGCGGCGTAATCTGTATATCTTCCGGCCGCAGTACCGCGTCGATCATGGTGCCGTTCTCCACATCGTCCACACAGGTGAACTCCGCGCCGCAGAAACGCACTTTGTATTTTCCCGTCATTATACCGTTAAAAATATTGCTCTCTCCGATAAAGTCCGCCACAAACGCGTTTTTCGGCTCATTGTAGATATCTTCCGGCTCGCCCACCTGCTGAATCCGGCCCTCCGACATGACCACGATCTTGTCGGACATGGTCAAAGCCTCCTCCTGGTCGTGGGTCACATAGATAAAGGTGATGCCCAGCTTGTCATGCATGCTCTTCAGTTCCAACTGCATCTCTTTGCGCATTTTAAGATCCAGCGCCCCCAGCGGTTCATCCAGCAGCAGAATCTGAGGCTCGTTCACAATGGCCCTGGCAATGGCGATCCGCTGCTGCTGCCCGCCGGAGAGCGTCTGCACGGTCCGGGCCTCGAAGCCCTCCAGATCCACCATCTCCAGCGCCTTTTTCACCTTTTTTACCACTTCCGTCCGGGGCAGCTTTTTCAGTTTCAGTCCAAAAGCGATATTGTCAAAAATATTCAGATGGGGAAACAGGGCATAGCGCTGAAACACCGTGTTAATGGGCCTCTCGTTGGGCGGCAGCTTGGTGATGTCCCTGCCGTTTAACAAAATCTCTCCGCTGCTGGGCATGTCAAAACCCGCCAGCATCCGCAGGGTCGTGGTCTTGCCGCAGCCGGAGGGCCCCAAAAAAGTCACGAACTCCCCCTGCTTTATGGTCAGGTTAAAATTGTCCACCGCCACAAAACCGTCCTCAAAGGCACGGCACAGAGACTTAAATTCCAGAAAATGTTCAGATTTCGTTCCGCTATTCACCGCGTCTCCTCCAATATCTTTATAGTTGTCCGTTTATACTTCCACACAAAATTGCATTGTCTACAAGTCTATCATAAAATGTCTAATATTTCTACATTTTTTTCATATTTATTTAGGAATTTCCTGTGTTGCGTCATATGGGTTCCCGGCTCGGAAACACAAAGGGGACTGCCCGGAAACAGCCGTTTTTCCACGGCCGATTCCGCAGCAGTCCCCCCTGTTTAGTGCCGAACTTTTATAACTCGATATCCACCCGGTATGCCTCATCTATAAAGATATATGCCGCGCCGTGAAGGATACACTGTTCCCGTACCCAGGCATTGTCCCGGCGCACCGCCTCCAGCGTACAGTCCTCATCTTCTCCCCGCTGCTCAATGATGCTGGCAAAGTGCCGGATATCCGCAAAATGATTCTGGATATAAGAATCGCTCATCACCAGGCAATAGTATTTAATCTCCTCCAGATATTCCGCTTCAAAGTCCTCGTCCCAGTCAAAGGGAATATAGCATCCCTCCACGATCAGATTCTGCCCGTTCTCAATGGCCGTCTTAATCATTTCCCGCACAATGGGCCAAAGATAGTCCGTCAACACCCTGTCGTCACTCACCGGTGTAAGTGACGTATTGCCGCTTCGGATCAGACCCATTTTCAAGTGATCTATGGAGAGATAGGGATAATGATACTTTTCCAGCAATCTCTGGGCCAGCGCTGTTTTGCCTGTATGGGACGCACCCGTTATCAATACAATCATATTTCCTCCAAAAGGCTCCCTGAGAATTAACATTATTTTATCACAAGTATCTTTTAGGTTCAAGTATTCTAAGCCTGTGCCACCGCCTCTTTCATTTGCCTCACATACCGATATATGGAAGAAGCCGCCTGCTCTCCGTCCCGGGCGATAATCGTCTCTATGGCACTGCCCACGATGGCGCCGTCGGACACCCGGGCCATATGCCGGGCCTGTTGCGGTGTGCTTATTTCAAGATCAATGGCACAGGGTACATCCGTCACCTCCCTGATGCTCTCCACCATGGATGCCAGTTCCCTGTCCCTCCCGCCGCGCGTCCCGGCGGCTCCCGGGGAAGATACATGGATAAATCCCTTCGCCTCACGGGCGATCTTCCTGATCCGCTCCCGGGAGGTGGGAGCGATCACGGACACCAGTGCCACATTGTGAACTTCCGCAGCCTCTTCCATCTCCTCTTTTTCCTCATAAGGCAGATCGGGAATGAGGACGGCAGCCACCTCCAGTTCCTCACATCTGGCAAAAAAACGCTCTGTTCCATAATGGAACACCGGGTTGGCATAAGTCATAAGCGCCAGGGGAACAAGAGGATTCTCCCCGGAGCAGTTCCTTGCCTTCTCCCGCACCCGTTCCACAATATCAAACACCCCATCCGTGGTCATCCCTCCCTGAAGCGCCCGGATATTGGCGTTCTGAATCACCTCTCCCTCTGCGGTGGGATCGGAGAAGGGAATACCGATCTCAATCAGATCCGCTCCGGCCCGTTCCATCTCCAATATATATTCCACCGTGCAATCCGGCGTGGGATCTCCCGCCGTCAAAAAGGCGATGAACGCCTTGCGGTTGGATGTCCGAAATGCCCTGCCCGCCTTGTTTTCCTGTGTCTTACTCATGTAAATCAACCCCCCTGTATCTGGCGATTGCCGCCACGTCCTTATCTCCCCGGCCCGACAGGCATATGATGATGCTCTGATCCGGGCCATAGTTCCCTGCTATTTTCCGCACATGAGCCACCGCATGGGCGCTTTCCACCGCACAGATAATCCCCTCCGTTCTGGCGATATATTCGAAGGCGTCCACCGCCTCGTCGTCGGTGACCGGCACATACCGGGCTCTTCCGATATCATGAAGATGGGCATGCTCCGGCCCGATGCCGGGATAGTCCAGCCCGGCGGAAATGGAATACACCGGGGCGATCTGTCCGTACTCGTCCTGGCAGAAATAAGACTTCATACCATGAAAGATTCCCGGACTGCCGGTGGCGATGGTTGCGGCTGTCTGCGCTGTGTGTATGCCTTTGCCCGCCGCCTCGCAGCCAATGAGTTCCACCTCTTCATCCCCGATAAAGTTGTAGAACATCCCCATGGAGTTGCTGCCGCCTCCCACGCAGGCCACCACCGCCGCCGGCAGCTTTCCCTCTTTCTCCAGAATCTGTCCCCTTGCCTCCCGGCTGATCACGCTCTGAAAATCCCGCACCATCATGGGAAACGGATGGGGTCCCATGACGGAACCCAGCACATACAGGCTGTCTTCCATTCGCTTGGTCCATTCCCGCATACAGGCGTTCACAGCATCTTTCAAGGTCCGGGTGCCGCTGGTGACGGGATGCACCCTGGCGCCCAGCAGTTCCATGCGGTACACGTTCAGCGCCTGACGGACAGTGTCTTCCTCTCCCATATAAATCTCACATTCCATGTCCAGCAGGGCGGCGGCGGTGGCAGTGGCCACGCCGTGCTGCCCTGCGCCGGTCTCGGCAATGAGGCGGGTCTTTCCCATCTTTTTAGCCAGCAGCGCCTGGCCCAGCACATTGTTGATCTTGTGAGAGCCGGTATGGTTCAAATCCTCTCTCTTGAGATAGATTCTGGCCCCTCCCAAATCCCTGGTCATCTTCTCCGCATAATACAAAAGAGAAGGTCTGCCTGCGTATTCGTTCAGCAGGGTCTCCAATTCCTTTTGAAATTCCGGGTCTTTCTTATAATGCTCATAACACTCCTCCAGATGAATCAACTCATTCATCAAGATCTCCGGCACATACTGTCCTCCGTGGATGCCGTAACGCCCTTTGCTCATTTCTCTACCTCCCATTTTCTAATACACCACGCAAAAAAACCGCCCCTGACAGAGATAACTTCTGTCAAGGACGGGTGAAAATACAATTTCCCCGCGGTGCCACCTTGATTCATGCCATGACGGCATGCTCTTTCAGGATACCAACATATCCCCTGCAACTCACGTATGCGTACGTCATGAAATACTCAGCCTGTAAGATCAGCCTTTCCTCATGCCCTCAGTGGTCCATTTAACAGCCTGCATTTCCAACCTTTCTCAGCAGCCGGTCTCTCTGTAAGCGCATCTACTGTTTTTATCTCCACTTCAACGGTTTGTGTTCCGCTATTTAATTTTTTCCATATTACTCCAACTATTATTATGTGTCAAGTATTTTTTTGTCTGAATGCTACTTCCTTCTTTTCTTCTTATGTGATATTCTGCGGAAACAGATGAAAATAATTACCATTGCGCCGGAGCCAGCCACAACTGCAACGCCTGCCTCCAACCAAAAATATCCGATATGAATATTGTTTACTTCCCGGATACTGTAAATATTTCCCGCCACATCTTCCAGCTTAACTCCCACATTATGCCAACCACTCTCTAAAGTAAATGACAGATTCCCATCCTCACTGGCATATATAAAGTCAATCTCCTTTCCATTATCGTATACTTTACATTTTGTTTCATCGAGCAGTTCACTTATTTCTGTAATGGTTATAGTACGGGCATCCAACCCGTAATACCAGTTCCACGATCTGAACTCTTCTGGAAGAATACAGGAGGGCGGAATATTGTCAATATGTACTTTTCCCAGATCAATTCTTCGGCCCTCATTCTTTACTGACAAATATAGTTCGACATCTGTATCTTCCTGATAATTTTCCTTAAAGTATTCTGCTTTTAATACATATCTGTAAACACACACACCATACATACTGTCATCCGTTACTGCCCGTAATTCAGTGTCTTTTTCATCGCCGTTGTAATCTCTCAGGACAATTTCAATCTCCGAATCTTTTTTTGCAAGGACAACAATCTCAAGATCACTGAAATTATCCGGACGTTTACTGATTGATTCTCCATTTTCATACTGGAGTGAATACCAACCCGTTTTCTCGGCCGCATTGCTGTTGGAAATATACGCAAGCACATCGCTGTCCACCATCCTCATATATGTATTTGAATTAAGCGCACTCTCATTACCAGCTTTGTCTACTGCTGTCAGCTCCAATGCATAGACTCCGTCTTTTGTAAAATTTGGTAAAGTAAATAAATTTTGATTCCATATACACGATTGATTCTCATCCGTATCAAGATAAACTACAACCGGTTCCACCGACGCCAGTTCTTTTCCATTTTCATATTCAGGAGTATATACCGTCAGGCCATATTTTATGTAATCAAAATTTACATCCATAAATTCAACCGTAGGAGCCAATTCATCTCTTCTGTCATATGGATATATGTGCAGAAATTCCACAGCATCCTTCTCCTTCACAGGACTTCCATTTACAGAGACCAAAGCTGGAGGAGTCGTATCAATTTCAAATATTCCGGTACTTTTCTTTCCAATATAGTTTCCTGCCATGTCTGACGGAGATATTTCAATGCAATATACGGCATCCTGGTCGCACTCTATGGTCAGCGTATGCACATCCTGTTTATCAGACCAATCATATAGGCTTGTCATCAAATAAGTAACATCCGTAAACCCTCTTTCGTTATGTTCCTTTCCCGCATCTTTTCTTAAAATTTTTAAGCCCGCAAGATCCGGGTCAAAATTGTGTTCTGTCACCTCTATTACCGCAGTTTTTTCTGTGTTAAAATATCTTTTCTCACTCCCTGTAAACTCTGAAAAATTACCATCTACTATGGGAACTGTCTCATCTACATAAAATCTTTTTACCTTCTCATAATCCAGATTAATCTGCGCCGAACGCCCACCCAGGTCAACCCCCTCAATGCTAAAAGAATAATCTCCCTCTCGGAAAGTAACAATCGCCCTGTGTTCTGACACAGATAAATCCTCAAAACGGATCGTGGGTAGATAGCCGTTAAATGTATTTTCAACCGTAGTTTGAATTAGACCTGCATCAAAATTTCTCTCTGTCACATCAATTGTCATAATTGCCTTATTCTCAGCATTATAGTATACTGTGTCGTTGATTCCTTTGCTTATATTCACATTTATAATCGGATCGGTTTTATCAATGGTAAACGTTTCACTTTTGACGGCTCCGTTTATATTACCAGAATTATCCACTGCGTCAAACGTCAATGTAACATCGTTATTATCTTTGTTAAACACAAAAGTTTTCGAAATTTGTGTTACAAGATTCACATCTTTACCCGAGATAACCCAGCCATCGCCAATTTCCGTTCCCGGTCCGCCGCCATTTCCGGCAACCTTGATAGACCGTCTCTCAAATCCGTCAATTTCTGAGGTTTGGGAATAGCCCACTTCGCTAATGCCCGACTTTGTGTCGGTAATCGTCACCGTCAAAGTGATGTCGTCAGTAAATAGCTTATTTCCATTTGCGTCACTGTACCTGCCGCCGCCGATTTCTGAGATATTGATTTCCGGAGACTGGTCATCTATCACAAATGCTCTAATCGTTTTCTCATCAGAATAATTTCCCACACAATCTAAAGCCTGGATAAATAACTGTCCCTTAAAACCTGCTGGAATATTCACAGAGGCAATATTGTCAGAAATAATTACTTCTCCAGTAGTTTGCCCCTGTTTTTGTCCATTATCGTACGAGACAAGACGGTATACAAGCCTGTTCAAACCTGATGTAGGAACGATATCTGATATGTGGATGTTTGCAATAAAATCTTTGCTAAAAAAATACCCATATTCAAGGTGTTCTATAAATTCTGAGGTGGTCCCGAGGTTGGATGCCCCAGAAGTAAATGTAACCTCATTTATAGAAGGCGGTATATTATCAACAAAATAAGTATATTCTTCTGCCTGATTTACATTTCCTGCATTATCAGTCACTTCTACCGTAACCATATATTTCCCATTGTCTGGTACTCCTGCGATTTTCGCAAAATATTCCGTATCAAAAGTATAGGTATGACTTTCGTTATCTCTGCTATCTGCCGTTTCCGTTATGGATGTCCCAGGTATGGCCACCCCGTTTTTATCAGTAGTCACAGGAATTCCATTAACTCTTATGTCCACATTGCGAATGCCTGAATCCTTATCGTATGCCGTCACAGTAATGGTTTTATTTGAATTAAACCATATCTCATCGCCAATCTGTACTATATCATCTCCCTCTGGCCTGATAAGGCTAACATATGGATCATGTGTTTCTAACATTACAAGGAAATTGAGGGCAGCACCTTTGTCTTGTTCTGTATCTTCCAAGTTGGGACAGTCCAAGTTCACTTTGCCGAACCAGTCACAGGCTGTAACCTGAATATTGCTTTGGAAAATCGGAGACTCTTCTGATAAATCCGCTGGCAGCTCATAGGAATAAACTCCACCTCCTTCATCTGTCATATCTTTTTCATCTATTCCATCATACTTAATTTTTACTGATTGGATACCGCTTCCGACCTCCGTATCGGATGCGTAAGCTCTCACAATCAAAGTGCCATTAGAATACACGCCAAACGGAAGCACATTCAAGGCCTGGTCGGATACGGAGTCCTTCTTTTCAACAGTTAGCCGGCTTATTACAGGCGCTTCACAATCCACATATAAAGTTATAGGCGATAAAGCAAACTCATTACCCGCAAAATCTATTACTTTTCCCACGACTTCATACTTATGAACCACTTCTTGATTTTCCGTTTTAGTCAATTCATGGATATTGGTAGAAATGAAATAAGAATTTCCATCGCCTCTTGTTAAGCTGCTGCTGACATCATACATCTGACCGTTTATCGTAAGTAAAACCTTTTCAATTCCTGAAACATCCGATTCAATATCCGTGCGCAGGAAAATACTTTCATTCTGATCAAACCACTGTTTACCATCAATTTCTTTCGCATTCGGTTTATCAACATACATCTTGCCGCTGGGATTTTCTTTGTCAACATAAATAGTCAGCCCGGACTCACTTTTGTTTCCTGCGTTGTCCATAACCATGGCTTTATAATGATATTCTCCGTCCACCAAATCTGACGACTTGATCGAGAACACTTTTTGAGAAACAAATTCATCATATGTCTCATTGGCAATCTCTGTTGTCACACCGCTTTTACTTATTTGATATATAAGAATACTGCTTATCCCGCTGTCAATTCCTTCCTCTCCAAAATCATCTACTCTAATGATAAAATTACCATCATAATCTCCGCATATCTTGTCCTCATCCTTTTGATTATACCAGATTTTCCCGTCAGAATTATATATAAAGCTTTTATCATCAACAGCTTCCGACTCATTGAGGGAATTACTGATAAGAAACTCTATATTGGGAGTATCGTTTTCAACCACCAGGGAATTTTTTTCCATACTCTGTACAAAATCACTTACTCTAAATCTGCTTGTTATATTACAATTATCCGAGAGACGTAACATAAGGTCATCAATGCTTGTTCCTAGCGGAATATCAAACAAGTATTCGCAAACCATCTCTCCACTGCCTGTCACATATGAGTCCGATGGCATTGTCTGAACACATTCGCCAAAACCGCCGTTTCCCCCATCGTACAAACTCACATCCTTTATTCCTGATTGGTAGGCCGTCTCAGAAATATCCTGCGCCACTATTACAAGTTCAATATCTTCTTTTGCATAATTCCCAAACGATAAATAATTTACTGTATCATCGAATACCATTGCGCCCTTTTTGCGAAAACCGGCACTTATCACCTTCGGAGCTTTCGTGTCTCTACCACCATTAGAATCTTGATATTCATATAACCCCACATTGCCGGCATTATCAGTTATCCTTACAGAAAGTTCATAGGGATATTTGTCTACAGGAATGTCACTGTAATTAATTTTTACCGAAAAGTCAATCGTTCCATCAGGTTTATTGGTAAATTCAAACTGCTCGCTCATGCTATTTTCCTGGCAGAAACTATTGCTGTTATCACCATATTCTATCAGTTTATCTTCCTCAAAAAAATTCCATTTATATTCAATTTCACTGACGCCAGATTCCATATCCTTTATAATGCCCCTGGCTTCCACAGATCCATTCTGATTATTATAAGATATATCAATATCAGGTTTTGCAGGTACTATTTTATCAAGTATTACACGGTTTTGGTGCTCATAATTTTCCACAAAGTGATTATTTGCATCCACAATTACTAATTTTTCATCATTGCTGCTTCCATAATCATTTTCCGCATATGCTGCCAGAACAAACTCAGCAGCACTTCCCTCTGGTATGCCCAGAAAAAATTCCGCCACATAATAGTAGATACCCTCATGCTTGATTCCGGTATCTACAACTTTTTCTTCTGTTTCACTACCATAACTTAAATGTATGGCAGCAGGACAATCCAAATCTGTTCCTCTCACAGTGACAGTGATAAGGAAATCATTTTTTGTTACTATGCCAAAATCCTTAAAATCCAACATACCGTCCGGTACTGCCGAACTTATCTCTGCCTCGACAATTTCCGGCTTTTTATTACAATAGTACTGATATTTAAGTTCCTGACTTATTGCTCCACTATACTCCGATTCATTTCGCAGATAATATGATATTTCGCCAGGAATATCCCCTTCTGTTTCCTCTGTATTTACAACTATGAAATCAGGAGAAAAATTCTGTTTATCAACTCCGATGGAATACCCATTTGGAGCATTCAATGTAATGCTGTTCACATGATATATCTCCCTCTCGTTTTCCACTATTGCCACTTCATTTGTGATATATTCCTTCACCTCAAACATGCAGCCATCAGCAATCTTTACAGAGTAACCAGGCTTGCAGGACGTTATGATATAACCATATTTTCCGATTTCTGGAATATCATTGGGACAGTCGATCTCAATTGTCAAACCAATATCCTCTGTAACTGGTGGTTCTATCGTATAAGTAATATTTGGAATGTCCTGTCCATAATATATCCATGACTCATTAGGAGTAACTACCAGCTCCTGAAACAAATCATCTTCTGCAGCTTGTACGAAATCCAGAGAAAAACCATTTATTGCAATGAAAAGAATCACAAAGGCAGGCAACAACTTTTCGCTTTTATTCAATACATCTGAGAGTGCCTTATAAAAACCCCCCCTGTTACTGCTTCTTTTATATTTATACAAATACAGAATTAGTCCTATTATAAACGAAAGTACCGCTAATATGGCAGCTATAAGAAAAGGAACGATTATCCACGGTGAATCATATTTTAAGTCCAGCATACCTTCAATCGTGTTATATTTCCCCGATATTTTCATTGCTCCAAATAATGCTCCCAGAGCCAAAAGGGAAATAAGCAAAGTTTTAAAAAACGCACGTACCATATAATAAAACAGCAAATGCTTTTCAAAAAATCTTTTAACAACCCTCATACTATACCTCATCCTATCCCATCAAGAAATTTCTGTATTTCCATTTTGACCGTTCCTTCGTATTCCGAAATCATCTTGATGCTTTCATCATTATCCAGCACATTTTTCAGCTTAATAACTGCATTTTTCAGCCTATCATAATCCATGTATTTTTTTAGAACTTCATATGCATTGACAATTTCTGTTTTTCCAACCTCTGCGTTATAAATAGCAGTTGCCAGTTCATAACCAGCACAATCATATTTGGAATCCAGCTTTACAATACCTGTTGAAATCTCCTTAAAATTCTTGGTATTAGCATACTGCATAATCTCATCAATATATTCTGTCATATGCTCACTGCCAACCATTCTTTCCAATAAACTTAAAAGCATTTCCGCTTCCTGTACGTCTATATTTCCATCGGCGTATGTAAACTTCGCTATCATAGAGTAAGTATCCTCTACCTGATTATTCGGAGCGGTTTTCATCAAATCCTCAGCTATGGATTTCAGCTTGTAAAATTTCGTGACATTATACTCTTCCGTAATATTTTTCCATTTTTCCCCTGCAATATCAAATCCTACCGTTCTGTATATCGCAGAGATACTCAAAAAAACCACACATATGGCAAGCATTGAGCCAAACATGCCAAAAGCGTTTCTCACTTTAACATTTTCTGCCCTTATAATGGTCGGAGCCGAATTTTTTGCCTCCTCAATATCCCTTCTCAGTTCCCGATACGAATGGTAATACTCGTCATTGTCTTTCTTCAAATAATCTGTACTTCGCTTTTGAGTACATTTCATAATAATGTTCTCAAGTTTTTTATGGTAGTGTAAGGAAGTGAGGGTAAGATCCCTGTTACAGTACACAGCATCGTTTAAAAAATGGACTCTGTAAAAATCATGGCTATCCCAAGAAAATTCTTTGCTCTTTGTGACAAGTTCAAATAAGTTCAAGCATTCCCAGAAAGTCGCTCCAAATGAAAATATGTCGCTTTCAATGGACATTTTTCCCGATTCAAAACACTGTGTAAATGGGAAAGTGGATCCGTCTGACGCTGCGGCAAAACATTCGGGAGCTGCATATCCCAATGTGCCATATTGATACATTTTTTCTACTGTTTCGTCTTTTTCATAATCCACAACACCCAAATTGCTTACAGCAAACCTGTCCGCTTTTGTGATTCGTTTTGATCTTCCAAAGTCAATAAGGACCAATTCTCTTCCATATCTGGTCACCATTATGTTCTCCGGCTTAATATCCAGATGCAGAATATTTTTTTTCTCCGTTACAAACTCAAGTATTTCACAGAGATTAATCATAAACTGGAATATTTCGCTCTGATATTTCAGAACATTATCGTAATTTCTATAATAGCTTTGGATTACACTGTTTTTTTCATCGGCCGTATATGCATGGTAATCTATAACCTGACTTAGATTGTTGTCAAGCTGTACTATTTTTCTGAGTTTCCACTGCTCCTGACGGCAATACTCTTCAAGCGACCAGCCATCAATATATTCCTCCACAACACAGAAATAACCAGAAGCATTTATTACTCCGCCCTTTATTTTACTGCATGGTAAACTAAACTCTCCCAGCTCCTCAATAACATCATAAATACGGACTATTGATCTACATTCCTGCAGTTCCTCAAGAATTTTCAGTTCTTCTTCCTTAAATATTTTGGCTCTGTCAATTTTTCTATTACTAATGTTGACATATTTGGGTTTAAATTTCAAAACACAGGAAAATTGAAGTCCTCCATTCTCAGCAGTTTTCAGCCCTTTATAAACAATACTTTCTGTACCAATTGCTATAAAGCCATCCTGATTTATGCCGTATGACATGTCCACCGTATATTTAAATCTTGTTCCGATTATTTCAACGCTCATTATTTCCTGCACTCTTTTCCAAGTATTTTATATTTTCTTTTATTTTCTCAAGCAATTGCTTACCTGTAAAATTGTCAAAGCAAAACAGCAAACTATTATTTTCTGTAACCCATGTGCATGTGAGACAGCACAATCCTTCCCGCACTGTTGCTCCATGGCTCCCTACGTTTCGGTTATATAGAAACTGCGCAAAAGAAGTTTCGCAAAATGGAAAATATATAGTTATAACTTCTATGGCTTCTGCGTCGCTTTTAAGCAGCAAAGGAATTATCTTATTAAAAAAATGTGTATCGGTATTTAATACAATTTCATATTTTTCGTGTGTGGCTGCCGATGTCACAAACTGTTGTCCTGAATCAATAATCGCGTGATTTAATGTACTGTCTTTTCTTACCTCATCAATAGAAACAAAAAAAGAAGGCGGTGCCAGCTTAGACAACTCAGTCAATACATTCTCTGATACATTGCATTTCATTTCAATTTGCCTTACCCTTTTTTGCAGCAATGCCTATTCCTCCAAACTATTTTTTATTTTTTCCATCATTTCCAAGCCCTGCATTTTATCAAAATGAAAAAGCAATCTGTTTTCCTTTGTAAACCATGTACATGCCAAATAACATGTTCCTTGCATAATCGACCTTTTCTGGTCAGTAAATGAATTACTCTTTTTAAAAAGAAACTCAGCAGCATTAGTACAATTATGCACAAACTGTTCAAAGGAAGTTGAAGCATGGGGAAGATAAATAACAATCATTTCTGCTTTTCTCAGTGAGAATAAAATATTGCTGACAATTTTTTTGTCGGCCCTTATAGCCATTTTATACTTGTTTTTGGAAATTTTCCGTGTCACTAACTGTTGCTTTGATCCCATAATAGCACTATATAACCCACTCTTTTTACAAACACCATAAATAAAAACAAAAAATGGAAAAGGAAACTGACCAACTATTTCCATCAACAGATCCTCTGGTTTTTTACCATTATTTATCTCGAGAGATATCGGTTTCTCCTTTTGATTTTCTTTCCTCCAAAGCACCTATTATTCCTCCCAGCAACGAAGTTAGTCTGACATGAACATCACGTCTCGCAGGATCAAATATCCATTTTATTGATCTTACAAACGCAGGCAGTCCATTATATAAATTACGAGATATATGTATATGAAAAAGTTGTTTCCCTGCCTCAAAATCAATGCGAAATGTCCTGCCTATTTTTAATAGTGTACCACCGGAATTGGGATTTCCAATACTATTGGGAGACCATATTTTAAAAGGTCCGATATTCTTACCCGCAAAATTATTCGGACTAAACATCTGCCATTGTTTGCCTCCCAAAAACAAGGTACCGCTTCTTGAAAATTTTAAAACTGCCGCCATTGATTGAGCACCACCAGCAAATATTCCTCCCCACATAAAGCCGCTGGCAAAGCCGTCCCCAAATGATTCTAATCCTTTTTGTAGAGCTTTTTCTAAACCTTCTCCCTTAATCAACAATGAAATCGTTGTGCCTACCGCATTGATTCCTCCGGATATAAATCCTGAAATTAAAGCTGCCTTAAGCCCCACAATAAATGCAGCAAAAAAAGTACCACCAGTCAATGCGGTCAATATTGCGCCAATTGTAATAAATAGAATACCAATAACAATCTCTTTCCAATGTTCTTCACACCACTCGACTACCTTTTTGCAGCCGTCCTTAAACTTTTCCCACCAGCTCTTTTCACTTTGGGGTTTTAAATAATAATATTTATCATAGAAATCGTCACGGCTCCGATTAATGGTGTCAGCCACATCTTTATCAATTTGTACCACATCGGTAACAAAATTGTTTATATCCTGGTTCAGACGATCTAAAGATTCCCTTTTTACTTCCTGGATTTCCGTGGAAGCCTTAACTGAACTAATGACATCTTCCAGATCGCATACGCTGCTGTCAATGGTTAGCAGATTTAATCTAAATTCTTCCAAATTTGATTTATAGCCTTTTACCGCACTGCTCGTGTTTGTAAGCAGAACAGGCATCTGATTTATTCTGTTTGCACCTAATGTTATGGTCGGCATCTATGGAATCTCCTGCATTTTCTCCAAAATATATTCATATTTGTTGTCTTCACTCCAGCGGCTTTCAATGTCCTTAATGGAAAGTACATTGATTATTCCACTGTCCCTGAATACTACCACAATTGCATATTTATCACTGTCATATATTTTATAAATATATTTGTCACTTATCACATTTTCTCTTGAATTTTTAAGAGATTCTGAATAAGGAGATCCAAATTTTTCCTGAAAGCTGCCAAAATCTCTGCTATTCCAGGCTATTAAATCATCGTAATGAATGACGCTCTCAGGGTTTATTATCCTGCACAGCTCATTTACATCATATTGTGTACCAACCTGCGCTACTAAATAATTGTTTCCGTCCCCATAGTAATGTGCAACATAGCATCTGGAATCTGCAATTTCAATGGCAGTTCCATACTGTGTTCTTTCAACGTCTCCTGCCATATAATCAAGTGTCCGTATGCCTATGGCATAAACTCCCACCAGATCCTCTCCCTCATCGTGTTTTTCATCAAATGGGCATACCGCAATATATGCTCCATATTTTTGTTTGTCCGTAATAATATAAAAGGAACGAGACAAAAAAGCGCTGGCATTTTTTGTCCCATACGAACCGGAACTGAGTGTATTGTACTCATGTTCTGTTGTGCGAATAATATCCCCTTCAAATCCATCTACTAATGCTGCAATGTCCTCATCAATACTCTCTGCATTTTTTAGTCCATTGCACAGCAGAGACTTTACTCCATCTTTATCACCATCATCTATGTAGGATAGCAGCAAGTCTACTGTATCCACATAAAATTGGTTATTGTCCTTATACTCAATACCATTTACAACATACTCCCCCTTTGCAATTGCGTCAAAATTCGAGCAGCCAGCCAGACTCAGCATAAATGCTAAAGCAGCAAGAATCCCTCTTCCCTTTTTCATTGCCTTTACTCCTTCTGTTCCTCATAAAACTCTACAAAGCCTTCCGCTCCATAACCATCCATTTCCAGAATATAATCTTTCTCTGTTTTTCCCTCTTGGATCCTGGTCAGCTTCATTGCCGAAATTTTATCCGTTTCTTCCAAGTCATAGGAAAAATATAAGATATAGGATCCTGATACTTCCAGATATACATCTGTTTTCTTTTGGCCCTCAACTTCTCCATAGTTTACCCAGGCGCCTTTCATATTCGCAAGCCGTAAACGCGATAAAAACCAATACAATTTTTCTTTTTCAGCATCGCTTGCGTTTGCAAGCAACTTTTCGGAAAATAGAGAACAAATTTCTTCATCCGATGTATCACTTGATATATCCAAAAAATTGCGAAGTGTATTATGAATCTGATCACGTTTCGGATAATTGACCCCTGCAATATTCATGTATGAATAATATTCCCCTTCTTTATATTCTCTCAGGTTCATTTTATATACCCCAACTGCAGACGGATTACCCGTATGTTTGATCCAGTCACTCCAACTTAAAACATAAACTTTCTGGCTGGTCTCTATGTGGCACTGTCCATATATGCAAGCCCAACTATTATTTCTCTCAATATGTTCATCTGCGCTATGATTAGAATGGGTTATTTCTACAAAATCCCCCTCATAAATGTCAAACATATACTCTATTCCCAGTTCTATGTCATTTGCCCGCTCCAGCGCCTGCTCTGAAAAAACGCTTTTTAAAAGTTCAACATCTTTTGTTTCCAGCGCCTGAACCACCGTATCCTCAATATATTTTATTGATTCGGCTTCCGTTTTTGAACTTTGATTCAGTTGAAGCACCCGCATATCCGGGATTGAACAGCCAGTTAAGCAAAAGGTCAATATAAAGCATAAACATATTATTCTTCTTTTCAATTATCCGCCTCCCAATTCAGTATCGCTGTTTGAGTGTCATCATAAAATGTCCAGCCGCTTATTTTCTCAATATCATCACTGCTTAAAGTGGCGTTTTTGAACGCCTCATACATTTTTTCTCCATCTTCCATTTGGGTAAAATCAATCGTTGTTACAGCTTGCAAATCTTCCGCCTTAACATTCATTACTTGTGAATCAAACCCTGTGACCCACCATTGCGCACCACTATTCCAAAGTTCAGTATCTCCATAAGGCGAATACTCATATAACAACTCCCCTTTATGGTAAAGAGCAAGTTCCATATCTGTTGCCCGATCCGTTGCGGTTAGCCAATGCGTATCGGAATAATACTCATATATCCCTGTTTCGGCCCCTGCGCCCAGGTTCATATAATCCCCTTTCCAGGACCAGAACATATATGTTTTATCCGCTTCTCCGTCACCATCAATATCCACATCAAATGTTACTGACTTCTTTATGTCAATTGTATTTCCAGTTGCTCCGACGCCATAGTAAAAAACATTGTCGTATCCATCGTTATAACCAATCGGCCCCCAGCTTTGCCACCAGTCCTGTCTTAGATGATAGACGCCGTCATATGTAGTGTCTTTCACTGCTCCAAGTGTCCACTTCAAAAAAGTTTCCGCACCTGGAAGATCATATTTTGTCCAAATCTTCCCAGTAACTATATTAGGATTTGCAGCAAAAACAATCCCTATAACAAGAATGGTAATAGGCATAGAATTAATGCATCGCCCCACCCAATCTATAAATCCTGCCGCTAGTTCGTTAAATTTTTTCTTAAAGCCGTTTACAAAATTACTCCATTGTTTTTTACACCACTCTCCGGCTTTTTTGCAGCCATCCTTAAACTTTTCCCAGCCACTCTTCTCGCACGGTTTCAGATAATTATACTCGTTATAAAAGTCATCGCGACTCTGGTTAATAGCATCCGCCGCATCTCCGTCAATGCGTACTACATCCGTGATAAAATCGTTTACATCCTGGTTCAGCCTATTCAGAGATTCCTTTTTTTCCTCCTGGACTTGCGTGGATGCCTTAACTGAACTTATTACATCCTCCAGATTGCATACACTGTTATCGATGACAAGCAGCTTGGATCTAAGAGCCTCCAGGCCTTCCTTATAGCCTTTGACCGCGTTACCTGTATTGGTAAGCAAAGAAGGCATCCGATTTATCCTATTCGCACTTAATGTTATAGTAGACATTTCTCTCTGTCCTTTCACTTCTTATTCTGGACCTTATCTCTATTAGCAATATCAGAAAAAATAAGATTGTATATGGTCTCCTGGGAAGTTTCCTCAAGTACTGTTAATTTCTTAGGAATTTCAGTTTGTGCTTTGTCAACATCCGTATCGAGTTCCCCAATGGTTGGCTTCCCCATCATTTACCTCCCTGAATATTTGAAGTCTACTCCTCACTAGCAGCCTGCGGATTTCTGTTAAACTCACCCAACTGTTCGTCAAGCTGTAGATATATGTCTCTGGTATCCCTAATCGCCTCATTATTAATAGCGTCAAGTATGTCTTTGATACCGCCTATATTATCCATAATATGATCCGCCTCCTGCTTATAGGCATCCCGTCCCTCTCCCTTCCACTTACTCAGCAACGTTTCGTTAATTTCATTAAACCGGTCCTTGATTGCGTTAAATTCCCGTATTGCCTCGTCACCCTTCTTTTCGAATTGTACAAGTTTCTCAATATCAGCCGAAACAAAATTTGTTTTTCCCATAATTTTTACTCCTTTAGAATTTAATAAACTTTAATTTAACAAGTTTATCTCCCTCAATATCATAGTAATAGCCATCTCCTAATTCACAGCGGGCATAATCTTCCTTTAACATTTTTACATCCATATTTCCAAAGACAGACTTCTGCCCCCTTTCTCCTGCGAATTCGGCAATATTATCCAACAAAAACACTGTGGACAAATTATTGTTAAAAAATGAGTTCTGCTCTCCATCACTGATTTTCTGAACATCCGAGAAGATAAACAGCATTCTCTGTTCCTCCGCTACTGCGGCAAGCTGTGGAAGAATGGAATTGATAAACCGTTTTCCTTCTGCAGTATTCAGATAAATCATTTTGCTTTGCATAACAAATACGGTAAAAGGCGTTTCCTCCGCACCACAGTCAGGAATATTTTCGTATTCCTTTTTGAGATTCTCACTCAAGCCATATATTCCTGCCAGAAATTTTTTATCCAGTTCCATATAGTTTTCATTTATATAGATATAAAACTGTTGGAGGGGTGAGAGTTTCCTGCTGACCGTTGTCCCGTCCCGTAACTGCAAATCCTTCTTTTCAAATTTATTGAACAGGATGCAATCCCCCATTACCTTATATTTTTCATATAGGTCCTTTAGTTGATTTCGCCCATCGTCAAAAAGAACAAGGCGCAGATCTTTTTTCTGCCCAAAGAGGCCTTCTATCAGTAGATTGAGAAGGTTTGTCTTTCCAAATTCCTTTTTCCCATAAACAGCTACAATATGGGATTTATCCAAATCAACTGTCACGGGGCAGAAATCCACATAATCCAGGCCTACACTAACAGGGCAGTCAAATCGTTCCTCCATGCCGGCACTCTGCTTTAGTTGCAAGTAATCTGTCTTTGTAAGTTCCTTTGGAAAAGACAAATGCTTTTTAACATGTTTTCCATATTCCCCGGTCCCAATATCAAAGTCAAATTTCCTCCGCAGCGCAGCTTGAAACGGAACAGATGAAGAACCATCTTCTTCGATTTCGTCTAAGACCTGAGCCTTGAAGCATTGTACTTCATAGGGCAGATTCATTCTGAACGTACCTGTAACGCCCTCGGGCCTGACTGTAACATTTGCAAAGCCATGACCCGGATTGTTACCGATTGCATCGACTTTTCCGCCAAATATGTCCGCATATTTATCCGTTGGCATCTCAAATGCAACCTTCTGTTTAAAGCTACCCATAAACGGACTTAGCCCCTTGGTATCTCCCGCAGTGGCCACAACGGTAATTCCCTTTGACAACCCATCCCTGCAAAGTTTTGCAAGTTTTTCCTGATACGCAATATATCTTGATTCATCAATAAACGCATTTACATTGTCAATTACAAATGTTGTATGTAGAGGCTGGTTTTCTGCTGCTTCCCTGTAATTTCTGCCGTTTAGGACTTTAATATTATCTTTCAGAATATTGTCCAGCATTTTAAAAACACGTTTCACATATTCCTCATTGGAATTGTCAAAATACGCCGACACCAAAGGCATGCTGCGGTATTCTGACAAAGCCCCGCCAAAGTCAAGAATAAAGATCTGTTCCCAAGTCGCGTCATACTGCTTATGCAAAATATTGACCAGCGTCTTAATAAAGGTGGTTTTTCCGCTCATCGCCGAACCAAATACCATCAGATTGGCATCAAGCAAATCTACCGTAAAAGCCGGCTGCATTTGAATGATGGGTATGTCAAATTTGCCCAAAGTACACAAAAGTTTCTCCCGGCTCATTCCAAACCCTCCCAATCTGTTGTATCCAGTATTTCAACCGGAAGCGGCGGCAAAAAAATCTGGCGGGGTTTCTCCATACTTTTGCCTATGTCAATGATTGTCTTAACAATAAACGCAAGCTGGGTGTCATGTTCACTTACCCCTTCGCTTCGTCTTTTCTCCAAAGCATTATCTTTTTTAGAAAAATAGAAATCACTGTCATATCTGCCTGAATTGTTTGCCTGAGCCAAGGCAACGGCAGGTTCTATATTGAGATTCCTATTTGCTCCCGTATAAGCAGACTGAAAATATTCGAATCTTGTACCCGTCCCCACAAGCAGATAAGCCCGTCCATTGAGGGGCATGGTTGGAGCAGCGGCAGCAGTGTTTCCAATCATTTCTTTTGACGCCTGCCTGGTCGCTACCTTCAGGCATATCCTCGCTTTGGAGTTTACACGGATATCATCCGTAATAGCACCTTCGATATTCTGTGACACAAGAATAATATGGAACCCCAAAGTTCGTCCCACCCGGGCAATGGTAGTTATTTCCGCAATAAAATCCACATCACTGCTTTCATTGGAAAAACGCTTAAGTTCTGTAAATTCATCCACAACAAGAATTAAATGCGAAAGGGGGGAAAACTCGTTCAATTCCATACTGAGCATCTCTTTCTGCTTATCATTAAGCTGCTTCTTCAGTTTCTGAATTTCCTCCGCATTTTCAGGTTTTTCCTCCAACTCCTTAATTTTCCGAATATGCCTTAACGCCCTGATATAGGAGTCCACATTGTCCACACCAAGACTTGAAAGTAAAAGCTTACGCCTCTTTATCTCCGCATTCAATGTCTCAAGAAAACGCTTAAGCATATATGCGGCAGAAGTGCCTTCCTCCTCCCCTGCTGTGTCCGTCACCACGCCTACGCAATGCGGCAACTCACCCAGGCGGTCTGAAAAACCTCCACCTTTCATATCTACAAGCATAAGATTGAGGTCCCGGGGAGAAAATTTCATGCAAAGCCCGATTAAATAGGTGATGATTGTCTCCGATTTTCCCGAACCTGTGGTTCCTGCAACAAGCATATGTGGACCGTCTGCTTTCTCATACAGATCCAGATATAATATGCCATGCTCATGCTTTCCAATGGGAACGCGAAGATTTCTTGTCACATCATTTCTTTCAACATCTTTCCAACTTTCCCTGATTCCCGATTCAACTTCCCCGTTTCTTATCTTTTCTGTATTATAACCATATAATTCAAACAAAGTCACCATGGAAGGGACTTTACCGTTTTCCGCAATACGTGTATAATAAATTGCGCTGAGTTGTCTAAATGCAAGACTGAATTTATCGTCATAGTTTTCTACTCCGAACATATACCTGTTTCGAAAATACTTATACTCAATCAGCTTGTCAGTATCATTTGTCTTGGTTTTATCTCCCCTGTCCTCGCTTAAAGCATTTAGTGTTTCTCTGCTAAGCACATTGTATCGTAGACTGACTTTCCTTCCTTTTTCATTATCCCTGTCAATATTTACAATATTTCCGCAATATTTCGGAAGCATATCCTTCACCGGTTGTATAAAAATAAAGGTCAGGCCAACGGAGTTAACATAGGCTTCCCCTTCCTTGGGGACTTCCGGTAAGAATTTCGAGAACCCCGTTTCTTTGATATCATAGTCGTAAAAAACTACGCAAACAATTTGAGTAAGCCTCTCTTCCGATCCCGGTTCATCCGCCTCTTCCTTTTTGTTATGGGAACGGCTATTCATAATGCTGAGCAGTTGTCCAAATACGATGCCAGAACTTTCTTTATCAAATACAAACTGTGAGACGCCGTCCAACAATTCGTTTGTATGAGGCAAATATCTATAATTACGCAATATCTCGTTCTGCCGCTCCTCCTGATCCTCTTTATCAAAAAAGAATACAAACTGCAGATCTTCTGGAGAATGATAATACGCTAACTCAAAAACAACATGCCGGATAAATCGTTGGGAAGTCTGGATGTCGTTTGATATTACTCCCAACGCACCGCAGTTTTTCAAGTCCAAAAGCAAAGGCGGTCTTTTTCCGCTGTCACTCCTCAGATAGTTAAAGCCTATTACCTCACCGCCATTCTCGCCGTCCACTCCTTTGTTTGCAAAATTATAAGCTAAATCTGTGAGAAGAAATCGGTTTCTCTTTCTTTCTGCCTTTTCTTCCGGCGATAATTTATTCAGCTTGTGGTCCTCTTTTTTTGAAGGAATTATTATATCAATTCCTTTATTATCCCTTCGCATTTTATAATAAATATCATAAAAGATATTATCTTTCTTCTCACTTCTAATTTCAAAAAGAGGTTTTACTTCATCGGAAGTACCAAGAGAAATTTTCATGAAGTCACTGTCATTCTGTGATCGGGAAAAAATAACACCGTTTATTTCCGCTGTGTTTTCAAACAGCACATCCATGCTCGGGTATACACTGTTGAGATATACTATATCGCTTTCCTGCCACTTCTGAATTGTCCCAATAATCCTCCCAATATAATTCTCATAATTACTTTTCCATTCCTGGACATTCTTTTTATAGTCGGTTTTTTTCTTCATAAAACTGTAAAGTGAAGTAACCAGAGATACCACTCCCATAGCCCCCGACATTAGAATCATTGTATTGCCCATTGAGGATGCGCTTGGCGCAAGTTTCATAATCAGGAAGCGTGCACCAAGCATTCCTCCTGTGGACAAAACCGTAGGAATAATTACATCCAAAAAGGACGCCTTATCTTTCTGCGGCATGTCATTCGGCGGAATAATATCTATAATTGAGGGTTCAATCACATTTAGTCTTCGGGTGCTGATGTTATATTCAAGTGTATCCTTTTCCTTCAAAATATAGCTGTTTTCTTCTTTATGAAACAGACACAGGGGTTTTATTTCATCTGCCTTAGTGAAGAGAATGCAGCTTGAAGTTACAAATCCCAGCTGATCAAGTCCGGCATTGTATATTTTAATCTTATTACCGTCTCTCTCCAGATCTGCAGTAAAATCAACAATATTGTAGCTTCCCTTATCTGTGTATAGAACTTGTATTTCTTTATGGGTCTTAATATACTGCTCCAGCAGTTCAAAGCACTTTTCATATTTCCTGGATTTTTTCAGTCCATAGTATAAGGCTTCCATAAATGCTTTCAACGATATGTCTTTCAACACAAGAAAAGAAAGTTCCTGCGATTTATTTTTTTCACCAAATTCAAATCTTGCCGATATCATGATTTCATTGTTCTTCATAGCGTCTATCCCTTTAACTTGGTTGGTTTAACACCGGCATTTTAAATCTTTTCACCGGCGGCAGCACTTTCATTTGTACACTTATTTTGGGTTCAAATCCCTGCATTTTTTTATATGGAACGGTTCTGACATCCGGCCGTGTTGCAGTAACTTTCCTAAACTCCTGTTTTTCGGGAGCACGGAATCTTGCATGACTGACAGAGGCCCTGGGGACTTTGTGTAATTTTACCGTCCCATATCCAGGCTTTTGATAAGATCGTATTTCGATATCTGCTTTTATGTCAATGTCAAACCTGGGTATATTCCTTTCTGGTTTACAGAAAGTATGCACTGCCACAGTCGCTATGGATCTGTCGGCGGCAACCGTCAAAATGTGTTCTGGCTTCTTAAAGGATTTTACAGCAGGAACAGACTTTAAATCTACACCACATTGGGTTGGAGAAACTTTGGGGCCGGCAAAAAATCCCGCTTTAATTTTCGGGACAGGAAATTTAGGAAGATCTACAACCATATGTTCTGGTCTCTTAAAAGATTTTACAGCGGAAACTGCCTTTATATCTACACCATATTGGATTGGAGAAATTTTAGGACCGGCAAAAAATCCCGCTTTAATTTTCGGGACAGATAGTTTTGAGAGAACTACTTCTTTCATTTCCGGCGATTCAAAATTCTTAACATTACATGGCGTATAGTTAATCAACTGTAAAGGTTTGGGAATGATATCCTTTGGTTTTGTGAAAGTGATGTCAGGTATAAACGGCTTGTGAAGTGTAGATAGAGCATATTGTTTTTGTCTATAGCCTCCGAATCCATCCACTTTGGAAGGCAGCCTGAACACACGTTCCAGATTCTTGCTAAATTTCTGTTCCAGCAAAATGGAAGGTCTGACACTTTCCGATAAAAATGCTGAACTATTGGTCCTACCAGACAGACAATCGGGCAGTATTTGTTTCTGAATACATGTTATGTTGAGCCGGCATCGTCTGGGATTTACATAGGATCTGAGTCGAACCTCCCCACTAATGTTGACTGGTCTCAATTTCGGTTTATGAAACCTTATTTCAGCCTTTTCAAGCTCAGTCAGTTTTTCTACAAAAGCCACTCTTTGTTTATAGTCTTCCAGTTCTCTTTCATAATGCTCCCGCTGCTCTGCCGTAAGCAATTCTATTTCTTCTGGTTTGAGTATTTTAAAAGCCATATGGATATCTCCCGTAAAGAATAGCGCAGTCTATAACTTTTTATACAAAGCAATACCAGACTGCGCTTTCAGTATACTTAGCTGCCGCTTATGCTATCGGCGATTTTCTGATCAACCTCTTCGAAGTTACGCCTGTTTTCTTCAAGAAGAGTATACATTCCTTCAATCGCTTTAGGCAGATCAGTCTCTACGAATTGCCTGATATCATTATCAATCAGCGTCTGAAAAGCATCCTTCGCAGCACCTTCCATTTCCCCAATGGCACTGGTTAACGAGCTGATCAGCGTTTGTCCTGCCTCTTCATATGAAGCACAACACTGCTTTATTGAGTCAATTGCCTCAAGCATCCCTTGATTTACTATTCTACAAGCTGCCATTTTAATTCCCTCCCATCACTTTTGTGTTCTGATCCGCAAGCTGGTCGTCAAGTCCCTCTGCTTCTTTGGGAATTGCGTCGGAGATACCATTAATAATCCCTCTGAGAAGTTCTATGATTTTTGCTATCCCCGCTTCCTTTTCGTCTGCGTTAGTAAGTTTCGCAATGTTGTCGTCAAAAAATGTTCTAAAACCTTTTGCCGCGTTTCCGCTGAAATTACCCGGAATCAGTTCGTTTACCGTTCCTTCCAGCTTGGAATGCAGGGACTTGGCGGTAGTTTCATACGCTTCTACTGCCCTTAACGCATTGCTGATCATCTCCGGTGTAATGTTCACCGTTCCTGTAGTGCCCATTGCCATAACAATTTCCTCCTTGTTAATTAAAGTTTATGTTTTGTATTAGCTTTTCATATTTGTCAAATACGCCTTGATAATACGGTGTATCAATGATTTCATTAAGCGTTTTCGACATCTGTCCGATAACCAGTATAAGTTCTTCTATCGGTTTTATAAGGATATCTTTTGCCGTAATCTCAATTGCTTTCCCAGCAGGCGTATCCAGCGCTCCTGCCAATTCCTCATACATCTGTTCCATCATTGCTTTTAGCAACTCGGCTCTTGTTTTTAGCGCAGACATTTCATTTGCTGCTGTCCTAAATGCTTCGCTGTCTAAAGCGATATCCTGTTCCAGTTTCAATGGTCTTCACCTCCGGACTTTACCTCTTTGATCTTTTCCAGCAAAGGTTTCCTCAACTCACCTGACAGCAAATTACAAAGCTGTTCTGCTTCATCATATTGTCCCATGTCCATATAGCACTGAATGCGAAATGTTACCGCAGCCATATCGCTGGGATCTTTAATCATTGCATTTCTAAAGAATCTAACCGTTTCCTCATATTTCTGCTCTGCCTCGGGCGATCCTAATTCCTTATATGCGTTTGTTTCACTGTAAATCCCAATATACGAATTTTGAGTGTTTTCACTGGCCTGTAACTTTCTTGCGTAATCAATTACCTTATTAAAATCCCTGTTCAGCGTATAGGCCCCTATATATAGCCTGTTAATCTGATCTACATATTCGGATGTCAACTCCACATTCTCAGATTCGTCAATTTTGTACCTCTCTTTTGCTTCATCCTCTTCTTCAATTACTGTAAAATACTCCCTGGCCCCATTCTCATCGGGTTCCAGATTTTCCGCCAGTTCTTCTATGCCGTATTCGCCATACTCTTCAGCAATACGTTCCTTATCGGCTTCCATCATTTCTTCCACATCGTATTCTGTAAGTCTTACGGGTTCAAATTCCTTATCCACAATATCAAATCCAAGATTATAGGATGCAATGGGATTCTGGGCCGCATTTAAGCAATCTATGGTCTTATTGGCATTTTCCATCTGCAAATATATCTCCGCAGCATTGATATAACTTTCGATCACTTCAGTAGAAGACACTTTTACATTTTCCAAAGCCATCTCTATAAGCGCAAGCGCTGTTTTATAGTGCTGCTTGTCCTTATCGTTATCATACTTCTGAAGTTCAAACGTCACACAGTCAAAATAATAATCCATAGTGGCTTCAGCATATTTACCAGCCATTTCCAATTCCCGCTCTGCAGCCTCAAGACGGTTTGCCTGAGAAAGCAATTTAAACGCAACCTGATAACCTATGTATTCAGACGGAGCAACAAGTTTCATTTGATTGGCAGTTAACAAACCATTTCTGATATCGTCCTTTATTCCATAGATAATGGCCTTGCGCCTCATAATATCCATATCTATGCCAATAATTTTTTCCGCTTTCTCCAAGTTTACAAGCGCATCCTTATATCGGCCTATATCAAAGCAAATAATACCCAACAAATTATATAACTGTACGGTATTTTCCGGTGAGCAACCCAATTCCTCCGCCCTGGCCAGATTTTTTATTGCCTCTGCCATTATTTCACAGGTGGCAAGGGCATACCCCAAAATGAAATACCTGTTACCATTATTCGGATCGAATTCCACTGCTTTTTTATAATTTTCAACAGCCTTTTCATAGATTCCCATAGACATATATGCGTTTCCTGCACATTTGTACCCTTCCGGATCCCTGTCTGCAAGTCTTATTGCTTCTTCCGCCAGACATAATGCCTCATCGTTTCTGCTGTTGATAAAAGCAAAATGCGAATCCGCCAATAATTGCTCTACTCTTTCCTGACTGGTTGACATATTTCCACCTCCGCTGTACATTCAAAATTTTTCGGTTTTTAATTTTTTCTACAAATCGGTGTGACAAAATCAAATTAGGACTTATCTATAAACATAGAGAATAGGTTCATCATATTTATTTAGATCTTCATCCAGCCACAGGCCCTCATCTTCTCTATAGGTATGAAATCTTACTGTTATGAATTCGTCCAAGTCCAAAATATAAACAACAAATTTTTTCCCTGAGTATTTCCTTTGCAATGCATCAATAAGTACATCCGCAAGCGCCACATGGCAACTTTCGTCGAAATCCTCCTTATCTATGACAATTTCATTGGAGTCCACCTCGTAACCAGTCATATCTCCAGAGAATGAAATAATTTTTTCTAAATCAATTTGATCTTCCTGAATATCTCCACTCGGATCATAAACAATACATTGGTAAACTTCCTTCACATGATCTACAATATTTCTAATAATCGACTCTATTTGTGACTCCGTTTCTTTATGGCAATATGTGGAAATAATTGCCTTCATATTTTCATTCATATTTATCATTTTTTCTTAAAGCCCTTATATTACAGCTGCTGAACGAGCAACATTACTATTTATGGATACTCATTATCGTCCGCAAGTAAAATTTATTAGCACCTTCACCAAACCTCAAATTTAAAATTTTACGCAATTAATATATATTATTTCAAACTAACTCCCCATCAAAAATATTATGTTATTAATTCTTATTACATCTTTTGTCTTATTTTACCAAAAGAAGTTATATTTTTGCAACAAACTGACCTCTTGGCCGCAATATAAAACCTATCACCATAGAGCAGTGTCATCTAATTGTTGATCCAACATTGATAATCCACTTCGAAAAATTTCCAGACAAATATTTGTTTCTTTGTCATTAAACTCTGGACAAAATTTATCATTCTTTAATATCTCTAAGTTGCATCCATAAATAATTTTATTATATATATCCAATATTATATTTTCATTTTTATCACCAATGAATTTGCCGTTAACTGTCCTAGATAGATCGCTGAAAAAATTCCAAGCATTTATCAGTATTCGGCAATTTTCTGGAGACTCTATATTATAAATTAATTCTAAAATGTCAGTAAAATTAAAAATTACAACTTCTTTTTCAAAGGATATGCTTTTTTCTTGTGCAAAGGTATTGGCTTCCTCTACATTAGAAAATACCAGCAATCTATCATCTAGCGACAAAAACCCATCATCATCTCCAGTATACCATATTATAAAATTAACTTTTTTTATTCTTTCTGCCTTTATTAGATAATATTTCATATCAACAACCCTCTTCGCCTATATCAAGGAATTGAATAATTGTATTCTTAAGGATTTTTGAATGCTCTGTCTCCATACTTCTTCAATATATTGTAATCAGATCTGGGACCCGTGTCATAATTCCCTTCCCCAAATGCTGCATCACATAATCGTTTAGCAAATTCCTTTCCCGATTCATTTATAAAAGGACGCTCTCCTCTATAACGGCTAGGAATATCTTTAGATTTTTCTTTTCCACTTCCAGATGTAGGAATTTTATAATTATCATTTGCATTATGTACAAGAATCTTATTTTCTCCAACATAATATGTATGAAAATCCTCTACCTGAAAATTGTACACTTTCATTGGTATTTCAACCAATTCAAACCTTATATTTTTTACAGACAATAAATTACCTTTTACATTAAGTAATTTTGCCCCCGCCCATAGTTCTCCTGCATTAATAAACCCCTTATTATATACATAGAACGGATGGTCAACAGTAGTAATAATTTCTGCTCCATTTATAATTAAATGAACAAGCTTTTCCACTTCACGTATATAAGTTTCTAGTACTGTCTTCTCAGCATTTTCCATGGTTTGAATATTTGTGGAAATAACTTTGTGACCTACCTTTATATTCTCTATTGCCACTAATCCCATAGCTGTTAAAATTTTTGTTCCAGCCACAAAACACGAAGGTTTAACACCTGCCTGGTTCCCCGCGTCAACAAAGCCTTTTCCCATTCCTCCTGAAAAAACAGCAATTCCAGATATTGCTATCTGAGTAAAATTATATAAAGAACTCTTGTGCAAAGATGCATTAAAATCGCTAAACCAATTATCGCCAAAGAGAATCTTTGACCCCAATGCCAGTACGTCAAAACTGCCTAGAGCAAAGGTGATCCCTCCGCTGATTTTTGAAACCATAACAACTCGGGATAAAAAACGACTGGAATTGCTAAACCATTGACCGTTTTCCAGCATTGTCAACGCCTTTACGTTTCCTATCAATTCACCTACGGCCCCGATTCCACCGAATACACCACCGAATATTACACCCGATATTGCGCCGTCTTTCATCCCCTCCCAGAAAGAGCCTCCTGATGCCCAACTTGATAACCCGCCAATCAGCGCACCACTGATAGCCCCTTTAAGCGCACCAAGCAAAATACCCACACCGATCCCATTTAACCCGGGAATAAAGCATAAAACAACACCTACTATGATAACTACAACTGCGATAATTTCCTTCCAATGTTCTTTACACCACTCACCTACCTTTTTACAATTATCCTTAAATTTTTCCCAGCCGTTTTTTTCACAAAAAGATTTTAAATAAGGATATGCATTATAAAAATCATCCTTGCTCCTGTTTATGGCATCGGCAGCATTGCTGTCTATATGTATAACATCAGAAACAAACTCATTTACCTCTTACTTCAGAGTTTCAAGCGTATCGGCATTATCTTCCTGGATCTTGGCAGATGCCCTAATCGAGCATATCACTTCATCCATATTACATACACTGCTGTCAACTGCAAGAACTTCTGAATTTAATGAGATCAAATCCGATTTAAATTCTTCAACAGATCTTTTGACATTTGAATCAGAGAGGACATCTGATTAACTTTACCCGCATATAATGAAATAGTAGCCATCTATTCCTCTTCCTGCATTCTGCGTCGATAGTAGTCCATATCACATGAAGCATTACGTCTGACGTTTCTCCAATCTGATGCCGCCGATTCGGCTGATCTTATCCCTGCTTCAATATCTCGCAACTCGGACTCTGCACGAAGTATACTTTCCTGCAATTCAGATATTCTATTTTCCACTGCTTTGTTTTTATTTCCAAGGGAAGAAAAAATATTGTTTAACGCATTCTGCGTTTTTGAAGACTCTGCGCTATAGACGCTGCTCAAACTCTTATTTTGAACTGAGCTCGCAATGGCCATATTAAGAAGGTTTTCGGAAGCAACACTCATATTGGTGGTTATTTTGGATAGGCCCTCATGTAATCCCACATCTGCTTTAATGGCCTTGCTTAATCCCAGCAAGGCTTCTTTATTTCTTTTGAGTTCCGCTTTGAGTTGATTTATGAGAGAAATTTTTTGCTGCTTTTGTGATCTCAATTCATTTGCTCTGTTTTCACAGTTGGTGATCTCTGAACAAGCATCATAGTATCTGCTTCTTGACGCATAATAGCAACTTTCGTAATCCATTCCTACACCTCCGTAGATACCGCAGAGTATGTTCATGATTATCCTTTTTCGTTCATCCACATCTCTATGCAAATTACATCTAATTTATACAAAAATATGCAAAAAATTTTGTATATGGAATTATATACCAACACCAGTACACCTGTCAATTCTAAAACACAATTTTTAAATAAGCAATTATTATTTTTGAATTATATGATATATTTTTTATTACAATTCCAGTATTCTCAAACTCCAATGAATTAGTAATACATCTTATTACAAAACCGGCGGATAAAGGTGCAGTGCCAATTCTGTTTTCACAGAAAGCAACAATTAAAAACAGCAAAAAAAATCCCCGGCAGATAAATCTCTGCCAGGGACATATAATATTTTCTATATAACAGAACGAACAGCTACACCAATGCCACGGTCTCCCTGGCAATGGCCAGTTCCTCATTGGTGGGAATCACCATGACCCTGGTGTGGGAATCAGGCGTACTGATCAGGATATCCTGGCCCCGCTTGGCGTTGGCCTCCTGGTCCAGGGTAATCCCCAGATACCCCAGGTATTCACAGACCAGAGTTCTCACCAGGGGAGCGTTCTCCCCTACGCCCGCAGTAAAGCAGATCAGGTCTACGCCGTTCATGGCCGCCGTATAAGCGCCGATATATTTTGCCACCCGGTAGGCGAAAGTTTTCATGGCGCAGACGGCATAAGTATCTCCCCTGTGATAGCCGTCTTCCAGGTCTCGGAAATCAGAGGACAGGTTATTGGACAGACCCAGTACGCCAGATTTCTTATTCAGTATGCTCATGATCTCGTCAATGCTCTTATTCTCCTTATGAGCCAGGAATTCAAGGATGGCGGGATCAATGTCGCCGCTGCGTGTTCCCATAATCAGACCCTCCAGAGGGGTCAGGCCCATGGAAGTATCCACGCATTCACCGTTCTTTACCGCAGACACGCTGGCGCCGTTACCCAGATGGCACACAATGGTTTTAAGAGATTCATAAGGTACACCCAACACCTCTGCAGCCCGTTTGGACACATAGGAGTGGCTGGTACCATGGAAGCCGTAGCGGCGGATTTTGTACTTCTCATAATATTCCACCGGCAGACCGTACATATAGGCTTCCTGGGGCATGGTCTGGTGGAAAGCGGTATCAAACACGGCCACCATAGGCGTGCCGGGCATCAGCATCCGGCAGGCATTAATGCCGATCAGATTGGCTGGATTGTGCAGGGGCGCCAGATCGTTGCAGGCCTCTATGGTCTCCAGCACCTCGTCGTCAATGATTACAGACTGGGCAAATTTCTCGCCGCCATGCACCACCCGATGACCTACTGCGCCAATCTCTTCCAGACTCTTCACCACTCCCGTTCTGTCATTGGTCAAGGCCTCCAGCACCAGACGGATGGCCTCTGTATGATCCGGCATGGGAGTCACCTGGATTTCCTTTTCCCCGCCTGCAGGCGTGTAGACGATCTGGCTGCCGTCAATACCGATGCGTTCACACAGTCCCTTTGCCAGGCACTGCTCCGACCCGGAATCAATCAACTGGAATTTCAGAGAGGAACTCCCGCAGTTTATCACCAAAATATTCATGTCTTAATTTCCTTTCTTATTTATAGTTCCGCATCTCTCCTGCCAGCACACCCTTCCCTTGCTTTCGATTCGGCCGACTACCGTCCGAACCGAAAACAGTGCACTGGCCGAGAATATATCTTCATACCAGCTGCGCCTGTACTGCCGTCAGCGCCACTACACCCACGATATCCTGCCAGGAGCATCCCCGGGACAGATCGTTGACGGGCTTCGCAATCCCCTGGAGCATAGGGCCATATGCCTCCGCGCCGCCCAGTCTCTGCACCAGCTTGTATCCGATATTACCAGCGTCCAGATTGGGGAAAATCAGCACATTGGCCCTGCCTCCCACACAACTGCCGGGAGCCTTGGATTTGGCAACGCCGGGCACCAGAGCCGCGTCTGTCTGCAGTTCGCCGTCCAGTGTCAGCTGAGGGTATTGTTCGTGGGCGATCCGGGTGGCCTCCACCACCTTGTCAACCAGGGCATGCTTGGCACTTCCCTTAGAGGAATGGCTCAACATGGCAATCACGGGCTTGGGCCCCACCAGGCTTTTAAAACTTCTGGAAGAAGTCTCGGCGATGGCGGCCAGTTCTTCCGCCGTGGGATCCTGGTTCAGACCGCAGTCGGCAAAGATAAAAGTACCGTTTTCCCCCTGGTCCTTAAACTGGGTATCCATCACAAAGAAGGCGGACACCAGCTTCACCCCGGGAGCCGTCTTGAGAATCTGCAGAGCAGGACGCAGCGTGTCTGCCGTGGAATGGCAAGCGCCGGCCACCATGCCGTCTGCATCATTGTTCTTCACCATAACAATCCCAAAGGTCAAAGGATCACTCAGAAGGATATCCCTGGCCTTCTCCGGCGTCATACCCTTATTTTTCCGGGTCTGATACAACACATTCACATATTCATCCAGCTTGTCCGTAGTCTTGGGGTTAATCACCTTCACCCCGGTCAGATCCACCTCCAGCCAGCCCGCACCGTCCATGATCTTCTCCTGGTCACCGATCATGATAATATTGGCAATGTTCTCCTCCATAATCTTTGCCGCCGCCAACAGCGTCCTCTTATCTGTAGTCTCCGGCAGCACGATGGTCTTTTTGTCGAGTCTGGCCCGATCCTTAATTGTGTCAATATATGACATATTCTCTCCTTCCTGCGGAATTGCCGCAATCTTTTTATATATAAATAAAAAAATTCAAAAATTAGCTTAACAAACGCTGTTTTTTATATTATACTAGAGATAGAAAAAATTAACAAGTTCTAATATGCGTTAAATTGTATATTTTGAAGTACAAAACCTTTCTGCTTATACCTCAAAAACCCGGATTTTATGTACATGTAAACGCTTACACTGCCTGTTATTTTTTTCACATACTCTTTTCGCTATTATAAACGTTATTTAGTATATTTCAGAACTGCAGGGTTTGACACCGGCTAAGTAGATACATCGCTTTCCGGGGTGACAGCATTTTTCAGAACAGCGGCAGTTTATTGACCGTACAGGACGAAAAATATCTCACCCGGCAGGCTGCCAACCGGGAAACTGCGAAACTATAAGTAGAAAGGACAGGGTACTATCATGAAAGTGTGTGCTGTTATTGCAGAATACAACCCGTTTCACCTTGGTCATGCATATCATTTGAGACAGGCCCGCCTTCTCACGGAGGCCGACTATATCATTGTGGTAATGAGCGGTGATTTCGTGCAGAGGGGGGATCCGGCGCTGGTGGACAAGTATGCCCGCGCCAAAGCCGCCCTCTCCTGCGGCGCAGACCTGGTGCTGGAACTTCCGTCCTGCTTTGCCACCGGCAGCGCGGAATATTTTGCCAGAGGGGCAGTCTCCATACTGGATCATCTGGGTGTAGTGGACTATCTGTGCTTTGGCAGCGAATGCACGGACATCCAGTTTCTGGCCCGGTTCGCGGAAATATTTCTGGAAGAACCGGAACCCTATAAGAGGATTCTGCTGGAAAAGCTGAAACTGGGCTACTCCTATCCCACTGCCCGTTCCAATGCGCTGATCATCGCATACCCGGCGCTGGCGGCAGACATATCGGTGGTATCCAGCCCCAACAATATCCTGGGCATTGAATATATTAAGGCGCTGCACCGCCGCCGCAGCCATATACTCCCTGTTAATATCCGCCGCATCGGCTCGGACCACCGGGACAGACGTCTGGGGCTCTTCCAGAGTTCCGCCAGAGCCATCCGCCAGGCCATCCAGAGCAACCGCACCTTGGAAGAACTCCATTCCCAGATGCCGGAAGAAGCATATGAGATTCTGACAGAATATTTTGCCCGGGAACGTCCCCTGTTCCAGGATGACTTTTCTACACTGCTGCATTACAAGCTGTTGTCGGAACAGGCCCGGGGCTATACCGATTACCTGGACATCACGCCGGACTTGTCTGACAAGATCCGTAAGTACGTGTATCAATACACCTCATTCAGTGAGTTCTGCGACCTGTTAAAGTCCAAGGATATGACTTACACCCGGATCAGCCGCTGCCTGCTGCATATCCTGTTGAACATTACCAAGGATAACATGCAGTTCTACATAGACAATCAGGACACCGTATCCTACGCAAGGCTGCTTGGCTTCAGGGAGGAGGCCAAGCCCCTGCTTACTGCCATCGACCGCAATACCTCCATCCCCCTGATCACCAAGATGGCCGATGCGGACAAACTCCTGACCCTGGGCGGACATCATATGTTCCAGCAGGAAGTGCAGATCACGGATATCTACAGCAGCATCCAGGCTGCAAAGTCCGGACACAGGATGTACCACGAGTACACCAGACCAATGATTGTTATATAGTAAAAAGAGGTTGTCCCGACTGTGGTGACAACCTCTTTTCTACCGGCAGATAATGCCGTTTATATATGTTCTGATTTCGACTGCAGACGGCCGCCGCCCTTCAGTTTTTAAAGCTGTGGATTGGTGCCGGAATCCGCCCGCCTCTGCTCACAAAATCATCGCAGGAAAACCCGTTCACAGGCATAATGGGCGCATAGCCCAACAGACCGCCGAATTCCACCGTTTCTCCCACGCCCTTGCCGATCACGGGGATAATCCGAACTGCGGTGGTCTTCTGGTTCACCATACCGATGGCCATCTCATCCGCAATGATACCCGAAATGGTAGCAGCCCTGGTGTCACCGGGAATGGCAATCATGTCCAGCCCCACCGAACATACGCAGGTCATGGCCTCCAGCTTTTCCAAAGTCAGCGCTCCTGCCGTCACCGCATCAATCATGCCTTGATCCTCACTCACCGGGATAAAAGCCCCGCTGAGGCCTCCCACATAGGAAGAAGCCATCACACCGCCTTTTTTCACCTGATCATTCAAAAGGGCCAAAGCCGCCGTGGTACCCGGCGCGCCCGCGCGCTCCAGGCCGATTTCACAGAGGATATCCGCCACGCTGTCGCCGATGGCCGGTGTGGGAGCCAGGGACAGATCCACGATGCCAAAGGGAACCCCCAGTCTCTGGGAAGCCTCCCGGGCCACCAACTGCCCCACCCGGGTCACTTTGAACGCGGTTTTCTTGATGGTTTCACACAATACCTCAAAGTTCTCGCCCCGCACTTTCTCCAGCGCGGTCTTTACCACACCCGGACCGCTGACCCCCACATTGATAATGCGGTCAGCCTCGGTGACACCGTGGAAAGCGCCCGCCATAAAAGGATTGTCGTCGGGCGCATTGCAGAATACCACCAGCTTTGCGCAGCCCAGAGAATCCTGTTCTTTGGTATACTCCGCTGTCTCCTTGATTACCTCTCCCATCAGTTTCACCGCGTCCATGTTAATACCGGTCTTGGTGGAACCCAGATTCACCGAACTGCAGACTCTTTCGGTGTCTGCCAAAGCCTGGGGGATGGAGCGGATCAGCATCTCCTCCGCAGGGGTCATACCCTTGCTGACCAATGCGGAATAGCCGCCGATGAAGTTTACCCCCACCTCATGGGCCACCTTGTCCAGAGTCCTGGCTATGCCCACAAAGTCCTGAGGCGTTCTGCAGGCCGCCGCCCCCACCAATGCGATGGGGGTCACGGATATCCGCTTGTTGACAATGGGGATCCCGTATTCTCTGGAAATCTGCTCCCCGGTTTTCACCAGGTCCTTGGCAGACTCATAAATCTTCTGATATATCTTCTCATTGAGAATCTTTAAGTCCCCGTCAATGCAGTCCAACAGACTGATGCCCATGGTAATGGTGCGCACGTCCAGGTTTTCCTTTTCTATCATTTCATTGGTTTCCGCCACTTCAAATATGTTAATCATGCTTCCCTCTCTCTGCATTATTGCTGAATACAGCAGTAAACCGGCCGCACATCCACTCAAATCCTGTGCATCTGGTCAAAAATCTCTTCCTTCTGGCACTTCACCGCCACGCCGATGTCCTGCCCCAGCTTCTCCAAATCATCCACCATATCTCCGTAGTGGCCTGCCATTTTGCTGATATCTACGATCATCATCATGTTAAAATAGTCCTGCACGATGGTCTGGGAAATATCCAGTATATTTACCCTGTTTTCCGCCAGATATGTACATACCCTGGCGATAATGCCCACCGTGTCCTTGCCTACCACCGTTATGATTGCCTTTGTCATATTTACACCCCCAATCAATAGTTGAAAGCGCTTTTCTTTCAACCTTACCTCTTTTCTGCCGGTTTCACAATACCGCAGCCTTTTTGTACAATTTGTATCATAATACGAATCATCTGCAAAAGCAAGCTATTTCTGGATATCCGGCCGTTAAATCACCATCACCGGCGAAAGTTCGCTGCGTCTGGCCACCTGGATCTGAAAATCCTCGGCCCTGTACGGATTTTCCCCCAGGGAGATTTCCATGCGCACAGTTTCATAGGCCAGTTCCGGCAAATTGTTGTCCTGGCTCAGATGTCCCAGGGAGATATGTTTCAGCCCATCGTGCAAAATACGGCAGAGCAGCCTGCCGGAGTTCTCGTTGGACAGATGCCCCCTGCTGCCCAGTATCCTCTGTTTCAGGGGATAGGGATAAGGACCTACCTGAAGCATATTCACATCGTGATTGGCCTCCAGCAGAATGGCGTCCAAGCCCTTTAAGCACTCCACCGTATAGTCATTATAAACCCCCAGATCTGTACACACCGCCACTTTCTTACTGCCATAACTGATGCGGTAGGCCACGGGCTGGGCGGCGTCATGACTGATCTTTAAAGGATTGATCACCAGATCCTTAATGGTAAAACGCTGGTCCTCCCTCACTTCCGTCCACAGTTCCGGCTCTATATTGCCCATACTCTTCATCTGCATTACCGCCTGGATCGTTCCTTTGGTGGCATACATGGGGATCCCGTATTTGCGGGCCAGCACCCCCAAACCACTGATATGGTCCGCATGTTCGTGGGTAATCAGAATGCCGTCCAGATCCCGCCCGCTGATCCCCAGTTCCTGGAGGCCTCCCTCTGTCTTTTTTCCGCTGATCCCCACGTCAACCAGCAGGTGCGTGGCTTCCGATCCCACATAGACACAGTTGCCGCTGCTCCCGCTTGCAATACTGCACATCCTCATATTGTTTCCGTCTCACGGGGCTTGGAAACCCCGTTTTTCCTCCTATTTTTAGTCGCTGCGCGACAGCACTAAAGAGTGAAGTTCTTTCGGCGCACACTTAGGAGAGACAAATTTCATTCGAAAGTAATCTCATGAAATTTGCTCTCGTTCGCCTTCATAACTTCACCTGTCCGCTAAGCATGCCGCATATCTCCTGCAGGCACACAGGTCCTACTGCCAGTATATATTGATCACATCGCCCTGGTGCAGCGCCTCAAAATGCTGGGCCGGACGGCCGTTTAACAGCGTCACGATGCTTCTGCCCCCGGAATTGCCCAGGTCAAACTCGTAAAAATCAAACACATCCACAAAGACATATTCTTTCTTTCCCCGAAGCGTCACGGGCTGCTGGTTTACCACCACCTGCAGTTCCGTCTCGGAAGGCATCTGCTGCACAGCAGCGGCACCCCCGGGACTCCTCTGGGGGAGAAGTTCTTCTGCTGCCGGATCCGCCGCTTCTGCATACATCTCTTCCGGCTCGTCCTCCGCTTCCTCCTGCCATACAGATTCTTCCTCCAAAGCCTCCTCACCATCGTCCGGCACAAAGCGCACGTCAAATCCCTCATATACTTTGGTGTCGGCCCGGGCCGGGGCATCGTTGACCAGAATAGAGCCCTGCAGAGGAATGTCCGCAAGCTGGGCCACCTGCTCCACGGTGTACCAGTTTTGCACGCTGATCTGATCCCCATTCTGAATTTGATAGGTTCCCAGCTGCTGTGTCCCGTTCACATAGGCCAGCCGGGGCAATGTGATTCGGACGCCGCACATGGTGATATGTACCGGCTCTTCCATCTCCGGCAGTTTATCCAGCGTGGGATGAGCGGCTTCTCCCGCCGTGGAGGAGGTCAGCACCACCTTGTCCCCATTCTGAATCCGGGTGTGAATGTCCGCTTCCTGCCCGTTGACAGTGATCACAGCCGCTTCCCCCTGTTCCCCCCTGACCATACGGCTCTTGCCGTCTACGCTGTACTCCACCGCCTCCCCCCTGCGGGGAAACAGATTCTCGTTGGGAAATCCCGCAGCAATGGCGGCTTCCACCACGGACAGTCTGCCATTGTCATAAAGTTTTATCCGCTGGTCGTTAAAACCTACAAAGATAAAGTTATTGCTCTGTTCATAATAACTCAGACAGATACCGATGGGCGTCACCATCAGAGAGTCCCTGCGGGCATTCTCCATGTCGAAACTGATGGCCTGCATCACTTCCTGGCCCCGGATGGCCACTCGCTCTTTGGCTATCCCAAGCTGCTCCGCCAGGGCCTGGGTATAGCCGGGAATCATACCGCCGCCTCCCACCACAAACACGGCGCTCACCGACTTATCCCCGTTCAATTCCCGGATGCAGTCAGCCACCTCCCCGGTCATCCTGCGAATGTTCTCCCGCAGCAATTCCTGGGCTTCATCGGAGGTGATGCACTGGGGCAATCCCAGAATGTCCGAATACTCTATCGTTTCCTCTACACCGATTTTCCGCTTGATCTGCTCCGCCGTCTCGAACTCCACCAGGCAGTGCTGCACCAGTATATCCGTCAGACTGTCTCCGGCGATGGGAATCATGCCGTATGCGGTGATGGCTCCCTCTCTGGTGATGGAGATATCGCTGGTTCCCGCTCCCACATCTACCAGGGCCAGATTCAGCATGCGGAATTTCTCCGGGATGGCTACCTGGATGGCTGCAATGGGCTCCAGAGTCAGATTCGCCACCTGCAGACCCGCCGCCCCCACCGCTTTGTACAGGCCGTCCACCACATCGTCCGGCAAAAATGTGGCGATCAGGTCCACTCCCGCCGTCCTGGCCTTATGTCCTTCCAGATTACCCATGGGATAACCGTTGAGATAGTAGCGCATGGCGGAATAGCCCACACAGTAGAACTGCATGTCCGTATCATTGTCCCGGGTAAACTCCTCGTAAGCCTGTTCCACCCCCATGGTTTCCAGCGCATAGATATCCTCGCTGGTGATCTCCTTTTCCATGCCGTAGGTATATTCCACGGATGTAGTCACCGTCCGCAGCACCCTGCCCGCGGCGGCGATGCACACCTGGGTCAGTTTCCGCCCCAGATCCTGCTCCAGCAGGTTTTTCACCTCGTTGATGGTGGCTCCCACCTTGCCGATATCGTGAATCTGCCCGTCCAGCATGGCGCGGGTCTCATGCTCCTTCTCCCGCTGGGCCACAATGTGAAACCGGGCGCCGTCCCTGTACCCCACCGTACCCACGATGCTCCTGGTGCCGATATCCAGTCCAAATACCAATTCCCTTCCCTCTACTGCCGCCATGTATACCCCTCCAGCCTCCTGCGGATCTGCCCATAACTTTCCTCCGGCGTCCCGCTGTTGTCTATGACAAAATCGCTGCCTGCCCGGAACCCTTCTTCCGTCAGTTGGCTTCCCATGATCTGCCCGATCTTCTCCGGGCTATAGCCCCGGCTCTCCCGAAGCCGTCCACTGCGCAAGTCCTCTCCGGCATGGACATACCACATCTCATCCACAATATCCCTGTAGCCGCATTCGATCAGCAGCGCCGCTTCGATGAAAAAAAGTTCCGCCCATCCCTCCTCCCGGGCTTCCCTTATTTTTTCCAGCAAGTAGGCCCGCACCGCAGGATGGACCAGGGCATTCACCTGTTCCAACATGTTTTCGTCCCGGAAAATCCTTTCTGCCATTCTTCCCTTGTGAATCTGTCCGTTTTCTTCCAGAACTTCCCGTCCCAACAGTTCCACCAGGGCTTCATAACAGGGCTGTCCCGGCTCTTTGACCGCATGGGCCACCTGATCCGCCAGATACACCCGGCAGCGGTAATGGGCCTTTATATATTCCAGTATTGTGGATTTACCGGCCCCCACACCGCCGGTTATACCGATCAAACGCATTCTGCCTCCTTACACAGCCGGCTTGCCCCCGAATCAATGGGCCTGGTACCAGTTTTCACCCATGTGCAGGTCCACCTCCAGGGGAACCTTCAGCTCCGCCGCCTGTTTCATGCTCTCCTCCAGAATCTGCCTCACCTGCTCCGTCTCCTCCTGCCGGGTTTCAATCACCAGTTCATCATGTACCTGCAGGATCAGCCTGGAGGCAAGCCCCGCCTGCCGCAGTCTTTCCCAGACCCGGATCATGGCGATCTTGATGATATCCGCCGCCGTACCCTGGATGGGGCTGTTCATGGCCACCCTTTCCCCAAAGGAGCGCTGCATAAAATTGGAGGAGGACAGTTCCGGGATGGGTCTGCGCCTGCCGTACATGGTGGTGATAAAGCCCTGTTCTCTGGCATTCGCCACCAGATTGTCCAAATATTCCTTAACCTTGGGATAGGTGGCGAAATACTGTTCGATATACTCCGCCGCCTCCTTTTTGCTGATGCTCAGATCCTGGCTCAGGCCAAAGGAACTGATGCCGTACACAATTCCGAAGTTCACAGCCTTGGCATTGCGTCGCTGCAGATCCGTCACTTCCTCAAAGGGGGTTTTGAACACTTTGGACGCAGTGATCCGGTGGATATCCTGATCCATCCGATAAGCCTGAATCAGCTCTTCATCCCCGGACATATGGGCCAGAACCCGCAGCTCAATCTGAGAATAATCCGCATCCATCAGCACACAGCCCTCCCGGGCCACAAACACCTTACGGATCCTGCGGCCCAGTTCCATGCGCATGGGAATATTCTGCAGATTGGGCTCGGTGGAACTGATGCGCCCGGTAGCCGTTATGGTCTGGTTGAAATTGGTATGGATTCTGCCCCCTGCGTCAATATATTCCGCCAGTCCGTCCGCATAAGTGCTCTTCAGCTTGGTCAGTCCCCGGTATTCCAGAATATCCTCTATAATGGGATGCTCCGGCGCCAGCTTTTCCAGCACGTCCGCAGCCGTGGAATAGCCGGTCTTGGTCTTTTTGCCCCCGGGAAGCTGCATCTGGTCAAACAGGATCTCCCCCAGCTGCTTGGGAGAATTGATGTTAAAGCTGCATCCGGCCTGCTGATGAATGCTCTGCTCCAGTTCCTGGATCCGGGCCACCAGAGCATCCCCGTAATGCTTAAGTTCCTCCCGGCGCACCGCCACGCCCTCCCGCTCCATCTCATGAAGCACCAGGGAAAGGGGCATCTCCACCTCTTCCATAAGCTGCCGCATCCCTGCCTGGGCCAGCTTCTGCCGGATCACCTGCCCGGCCTGCAGGGCGGTATAGGCCTGATATTGGTAAAATACTGCCAGCTGCTCCAGATTTTCTGCGGCAGCCTCCGCCAGACTCTTTTTGCCGAAGCACTCCCTGTAACCCGGTATGGATAAATCCAGATGTTCTGCGGCAATGGTTTCCCCGTCATAGTCGTTCTTCAGGGGATTCAACAGATAGGCGCCGATCACCCCGTCAAAATACGATTCCGTGAATTTCCCCTCTTTCTTCCGTTCCCAGCCGTAAAATTCATACTGTCCCTTAATGTCCAGGGTATAGACGGGACAGACTTCCGTAAGCAGCCGCACCGCCTGGAGGAGAGCTGCATCCTCCGGCGCCTCCTGGACTTGGTCAAACAGGGAAAGCTGTCGGTTTTCCTCCGAAACACCCACTGTCCCTCCATAATAAAAATAACTCTGTTTGTTCTGATCGGACAATGCCACGCCGGCCAGCTTCCCGCCCCCAGTCAGCACCAGCAGGCCCACGGCTCCTGCCGCTTCCTGCTCTGCTTCCGACTTTTCCTCCTGCTGCCCTGATTCTGTTTTCGATTGTACCGCCTTTGCCCGAAGAGCGTCCAGCACTTTTACCATCTGCGCACTCTCTTTCAGAAGATGGAATCCCGCTGTGATATCCTCCTGGCTTTGCCCGGCCTCCTGTCTGTCAAACCGACTAAGCATGTTTTTGAACTCCAACTGCTTGAACAGCTGATAGGCTTCCGGGGTATAATATCCCTCGGCCCGGGACTGCTCATAGTCCAGCGTCAGGTCACAGTCCGTCCGGATGGTGGCCAACTCCTTGCTCAAATCAGCCAGCTCCCGGTTCTGGGCCAGGGATTCCCGGATGCTCTTTTTGCCCACCTCCTCCAGATGCGCATAAAGATTGTGAATGGAACCGAACTGGGTCATCAGGGCAATGGCTGTCTTTTCCCCCACCTTGGGCACCCCGGGAATATTGTCGGAGGTATCTCCCATCAGCGCCTTCAGTTCAATAAACTGCTCCGGCGTCACCTGGTACAGGGCTTTCACATCCTCCGCGTAATAGTCCTCAATCTCCGTCCGCCCCATCCTGGTCTTGGGAATCCGGATTTTGATACGCTCCGTGGCGATCTGCAGCAGATCCCTGTCCCCGGACACCAGGGCCACCTCCATCCCCCGGGCCTCCGCCTTTTTGGCCAGAGTCCCCAGAATATCGTCCGCCTCCAGGCCCGCCTGTTCCATAATGGTGATTTTCATGGCCTGAAGCACTTCCTTCATCACCGGTACCTGCTCCCGCAGTTCCTCCGGCATGGGCTTGCGGGTGCCCTTGTACGCCTCATACATCTGATGGCGGAAGGTGGGCGCATGCACGTCAAAGGCCACCGCCAGATAATCCGGATGTTCCTCCTCCAGGATTTTGAACATAATGTTCAAAAAACCAAAGATCGCATTGGTATGCAGCCCTTTTGCGTTGCTCAGATCCGGCACGCCGTAAAAGGCTCTGTTCAGTATGCTGTGTCCGTCAATTAGTACCAGTTTTTCTGTCATCTGCTCTTCCTCAAATTCTTTGTTTTACAATTCCCGCAATAACGCCTGCCCGGTCCAAAGCCCTCATACAAATCGTATATAATTTACCGCAGAATCCATACCACAACTCCCAGGACTCCCGCCATGGCCAGCATTTCAAACAGGGTTCCCACCCGCAATATGCCCTCATAGATTCGAATTCGCCTGCGGGATTCCTCCAGGCGCTCCCGCAGTTCCCGCTGCAAGTCAAAGACATCCCCGTCCTCCAGATGGGCCATGCTCTCCTGAATCAGAAACTGGATCACCAATTCCTCCCGGCAGCTGCCGCAGGAGTCCACATGCTCCAAAAACCGCTTCATCCCGAGATAATCCATCTTTTTTCCGATAAAATCCGGAATCTGCTTCTCACACTCCCGACAGGTCATGTACCCACCCCCTTTGCCCCATTTAGTTTCGTTTCACTTCCTTGCCATTAAACAGACAGCTTTTCAATTACACAATTGTAGGGTTTATTTACATTGTTCTTATCATAGCTTACCCCTACCAACAGAATTTCCCCACAGTAGCCTTCCAATGTACGTACATACTGCCTGTCTTTTATTTGTGAGATTGCTGTATCGGCAGATTTGTTATATTTCAATTCAATTACAAGCGCAGGCTTTGCGACAGTGGGCAACGGCAGAAATACCACGTCCGCAAACCCATGGCCTGCGGGCAGTTCCCGAATCATCCTGTAATCCTTTCTCGCACTGAAGTACGCCAGACCGATGGCGCAGCTCAGAGAATTCTCATCATTGAATGTGAGAATTGAGGCCACTTCCGTATGAGCCCGGTCCAACCCCTCCGCCACGCTCTTTTCGTCACAGCGCAGAGTATCCTCCAGCAGTTTTTCCGAGGCTTTCAGAACCCGCATCACCTCCGGCCACCCGCTCACACACATGGCATTCTCAAATTCCCCTCTGATCTCCCTGTTTGGAATAAAAGCCTCTTTTGTCTCTGCGTCATACCCCAGATAGCCCAGATGAATCAGCAGAGTCAACACATCGTCCTTTGTCCTGAAATTCCGCATATCGTTCTGAAATCCGGAAGTGTTGACTTTCACCTGCTCCCCACCCAGCATCCGCACAATATCCTGCCTCAGCCCGTCAAAATCCATATCCATATAGATTTTCAGGGCGTCATAAGTCTCAGTAGAAGTCCAATAATTAGAGAATCTGCGGCGGTGCATGGCCTCTACAACAGACTTTGGATTGTATATATGATAAAAGTTCGACAGCCTGTAACCGTCATACCAACTGCCAGCCGCGGCAAAATCCATATCGTACCGCTGACACAGCCCTTCTGCCTCCGCTTCCGTAAAACCGGTGTATTCCTCAAAAAAACCCTGATCCGTCATGGAATATTCCAGGAACATATTCAATGCGGAATGCTGCCCATATTTTTTCACAGGAAGAATGCCGGTCATATAAGCCAGCGCCACATAGGGCTGATCCTTCAGCAGATTGCGCAGATAATCCAGATACTGCTTCTGCAGTTCCTCAGATTCCTGCCGCTCCCGCATAATGCAGTCCCACTCGTCGATCAGGAAGATAAACTGTTTATCCGTCTTTGTGTAAATTCGCCGGAGCGCATCCGGAAGTCCGATATCCGGCTTCTTTATAAACTGCCCGTATTCTTCAAATAGTTCCTCAAGAACCTCTTGTTCAAGATACTCGATTACCTGCTGATTTTTCGTACCGATCAGAAACTGCTGCATATTCAGGGATATCACATCAAATTGATTCAGATACTCCGCAAAAGTGGGATCTTTTTCTATCTTGCACCCCCTGAAAAGTTCCCGTGAATCACAGCCGACGCTATAATAGGCGGCAAGCATATGGAGCGCCATGGATTTTCCAAAGCGCCGCGGCCTGCTTACGCAGATAAACTGCTGTTCCGTATTCAGATATTTATTTGTATACGCAATCAGTCCCGTCTTATCCACATAAATCTCAGAACGAATTGCCCGCTTAAAGCCGTCGTTTTTCGGATTCAGGTAGATGCCCATACAACGCCTCCTTTTTATCATCTTTATCCAGTATACACCATTTCCTACACAAAATCAAACAGACTGATCTGATTGGACTCCGGCAGACTTCCCAGCAGCCCCAGATCTGCCATCAGGTCCACTATGGTCTTAGATACCTTACAGCGTTCCCGGAAATCGTCCTTGGACAAAAACGGGCCGTCCTTGGCTGCTTCCACAATGGCATCCGCCGCTTTCTCCCCCAGACCGTCGATGCTGTTCAGAGAAGGCATCAGCTTGCCTTCCACGATCTGGAAAGAACGGGACTGGGCCCGGAAGATGTCGATTGGCATAAATTCAAAACCCCTGGCGTACATCTCCTGTACGATCTTCATATCCCCATAGGCCAGTTCTTCCTTGTTGGAGAGGGAGTCGGAACGCCTCTGGTAATCCGCCATGATATTCTCCAGATGTTTCTGCCCCTGACACATGAGTTCGTAGGAAAATGCCTTGGCCCGGATGCTGAAAAAAGCCGCATAGTAAGCCAGAGGATAATTGATCTTGCAGTAGGCGATCCTCCAGGCCATCATCACATAGGCCGCCGCATGAGCCTTGGGGAACATGTATTTGATTTTTTTGCAGGACCAGATATACCAGTCAGGCACCTCTTTCTCTTTCATGGCATCGATCCAATCGTCCTTCAGCCCCTTGCCCTTTCGCACGCTCTCCATGATGGTAAAGGACAGGGAACTCTCCACCCCCTGGTTAATCAGGTAGATCATGATATCGTCACGACAGCAGATGGCGGTGGAAATGGTAGCTTTTCCCTCCAGAATCAAAGTCTGGGCATTGCCCAGCCACACATCCGTGCCATGTCCCAGACCGGAAATGCGGATTAAGTCGGAGAATTGCTGGGGCTTGGTGTCCAGCAGCATCTGAATCACAAACTCCGTGCCGAATTCCGGGATGCCCAGAGAACCCACCGGGCAGCCGCTGATCTGCTCCGGGGTGATACCCAGGGCGTCCGTATTCTGAAACAGGCTCATAACCCCCTTGTCATCCAGGGGAATCCTGGTGGGATCCAGCCCTGTCAAATCCTGCAGCATGCGGATCATGGTGGGATCATCATGTCCCAGAATATCCAGCTTTAACAGATTGTGATCAATGGAGTGATAGTCAAAATGGGTGGTGATGATGTCCGTGGTCATATCATTGGCAGGATGCTGCACCGGGGTGAAAGAATTAATGTTCTGGCCCATGGGCAGCACGATAATGCCGCCCGGGTGCTGGCCCGTGCTTCTGCGGATCCCTGTGCAGCCCACCGTGATCCGGTTGATCTCGCAGGTGCGCTTATGTTTTCCCCGCTCCTCAAAATAATTTTTTACATAGCCAAAGGCCGTCTTGTCCGCCAGAGTGCCGATGGTGCCCGCCCGGTAGGTCTGGCCCGCGCCGAAAATCACTTCCGTGTATTTATGGGCCTTGGACTGGTACTCCCCGGAGAAATTCAAGTCGATATCCGGCTCCTTGTCCCCCTTAAAGCCCAGGAAGGTCTCGAAGGGAATGTCAAAGCCGTCCTTGATCAGCGGCTCCCCGCACATGGGACATACCTTGTCCGGCATGTCGCAGCCTGCGTTGCCCGCAAAGGCTTTCACCTCCGGAGAGTCGAAATCATAGTAAAAACACTTGCCGCAGCGATAATGGGCGCTTAAGGAGTTCACCTCCGTGATGCCTGCCATGAAGGCCACCAGAGAGGAACCCACTGAACCCCGGGACCCCACCAGATAGCCGTCCTCCACGGATTTCCACACCAGCTTCTGGGCGATGATGTACATCACCGCGAAGCCATTGGTGATGATGGAATGCAGCTCCTTTTCCAGCCGGTCCTCCACGATCTTTGGCAAATCCTTCCCATAGAGTTCATGGGCCTTGTCATAGCAGATTTTGGTCAATGTCTTGTCGGAATCCGGGATCACCGGGGGACATTTGTCCGGCCGCACCGGGGCGATGGTCTCCACCATATCCGCAATCCGATTGGTGTTGGTGACAACGATCTCCCGGGCCTTATCCGCCCCCAGATAGGCAAATTCCTCCAGCATCTCCTCGGTGGTATGCAGATACAGGGGGGCCTGCTCGTCCGCGTCCTCGAAACCCTTGCCCGCCATGATAATCCGGCGGTATACCTCATCCTCCGGATCCAGGAAATGCACGTCACAGGTGGCCACCACCGGCTTGTGCAGCTGTTCACCCAGCTTCACGATCCGGCGGTTTATATTGCGTATGTCCTCCACGGACTGTATATCCGGATGCTTTGGGGACAGAATCATGAAGCGGTTGTTGCCCGCCGGCTGGATCTCCAGATAGTCATAGAAATTGGCCAGACGGGCAATCTCCGCATCCGCCTTGCCCTCCAGCAGTGCCCGGTATAACTCTCCCGCTTCGCAGGCGCTGCCCAGAATCAGGCCCTCCCGGTATTTCAGAATCAGGCTTTTGGGGATCCGGGGACGCTTGCTGTAATAAGTGGTATGGGACTCGGAGATCAGCCGGTACATATTGATCCGTCCCAGGTCGTTCTTGGCCAGAATAATTGCATGGTAAGTGGGCAGACGCCGGATTATATCCGGGCTGGAAGCCCCCATGGCGTTCACCTGTCTCAGATTCTCCGCTCCGTTCTCCCGGAGCCTGGGAATGAATTTAACAAAAATATGAGCCGTGGCCTCCGCGTCGTCCACCGCCCGGTGATGGTTCTCCAGGGATACTCCCATTGTCTTGGCCACTGCGTCCAGGGTGTGCTTGGCCTGGCCCGGCAGCAGAATCCTGGCAATCCCCACCGTATCCACATAGGTGAACCGATCCGAAAAGCCCTGTCGCCTGCAATTTTCCATGATAAAACTCATGTCAAAGCTGGCATTGTGGGCCACCAGCACGCAGCCTTCGCAGAATTCCAGGAAACGGGGCAGCACCTCCTCGATCATGGGAGCCTCCATGACCATGGAATCGTTGATGCCCGTCAGCTTCTCAATCTCAAAGGGAATGGGTACATCCGGGTTCACAAAGCTGGAAAACCGCTCCGTGACCTCCCCTCTCTCCACCTTCACCGCGCCGATCTCTATGATCCGGTTGTTCACCGGGGAAAAACCCGTGGTCTCGATATCGAACACCACAAAGTCCGCATTCAGGTCCTGCCCCTCATCGCCGGTGACAATCTCTTTTAAATCATCGACCAGATAGGCTTCCACGCCGTAGATCACCTTGAAAAAGTCCTGTTTGTCCGGATTCTCCTCTCCGGCCTCCTTGCGCTTGCCCTTTTCCGCCTTCCAAAGGTCATCCCACACATGGCCCGCATCCGTAAATCCCTGTACTACGCCGTGATCCGTGATAGCGATGGCCCGGTGGCCCCATTTGTAGGCCCGCTTTACAATGTCCTTGGCCTCGGACACTCCGTCCATATCGCTCATCTTGGTGTGGCAGTGCAGTTCCACCCGCTTGTAAGGAGCCGTATCCACCCTGCCGGTGGTAAAATCCTGGATCTTTTTAATCCCCGTCAGAGAGCCGATGGTCAGTTCGTGGTCAAATTTGTCCATCATACTGATGCCCTTGATCTTCACAAAGGCCCCCGCTTTGATTCCCTCCAGAATTTCCTGCACCTGGTCGTTGCGGGCAAACATTTTCACCGTCATGGTGTCGGAGAAATCCGTTACATCAAAGATGATAATGGTTTTCTCGTTCTTGATCTCCCTCTTGTCCACAGTGAGGATCTTACCCCGGATCACCACCTCACCGATTTCTCCGATGATGTCCTCGATCCGCATGGCCTCTTCCTCAAAATCACGGCCATAGATCACATCCGGGTTGTCGGAGCGTTTCACGCTGTTGCCATAGGCGCCGCCCCGGGAAAACTCCCCCTTTTTATAGCCGCCCCGGGGATACTCTCCTTTCATGCCGTAGCCGCCCTTGCCCTGACCGGCGGTATTCCTGGCCCCACGGCCCGGGCCGCTGCCTGTCTGGCCGGCACTTTGGCCCGCCCCCGGGGTTCCGCTGCTCTTCCGCTCCGCAACTTGCGCCCCGCTTGTGGCCTGGCTGTCATAACCTGTTCCCGCTGCGCTGCTGCCCGCAGAACCTGCCTCATGACCCGCTCCGGCAGTTCCGCCGCCCGCCTGGCTGCCGTCAGCAGTTCCGCCTGCGGCCCGGTCTCCTCCATATCCTCCAAAACCCGCTGCATCCAGTGTGGGAGGCACATCCGCCTGCCCTTCATACCCCGCGTCTCCTCCGGCCCCCCGGCCTGCGCGCCGGGAAATCTCCGCCACCTGGAGCCGGATCTTCTGCTCATCCTCCTGGGCATATTTGCCGGTGCGGGCCTCCCGGTACTCCACCTGCAGGGCCAGGTCAAAGCCGCAGCGTTCCACCAGAATTTTCTGAAGCACCTGGGTGAATTCCTCCTCCCGGCTGTGGGCCAGCACGCTGTCCTCCAAAGTCAGAGTCATCTGCCGGGAGTCAGGATAGGAGAACTCTGCCGACTTAAAGCTGTTGTAGTCGATATGATTATACTCCCGCAGTTCCTCCAAAATGCTGTCCCGGTACACGTCCATCAGTTTCTCCGGCGTGTACTGGGAGGAAAGACTGAATCTCTCATAGATCTTTACCACCATATTTGCATTTGGAAAAAGCTGCCTTTTGATCTCTCTCTCCGCAGTCCAGATATCCCCCTTCATAATCAGACGACCGCTCTGCAGATAAATCCGCAGGAAATCCTTGCGCCTGGTGGCGGATATTTTCTCCACGCTGGCCTGCTCCAGTATATCATGCACGGCTCCGTGTAATTGCAATGTGGGAAACACCTCAAAAAAAGGTTTTGCCATTTCTGATCCCCCCTGCCCGCTCCGGGAATTACCATCCGAAACAAAGCATGTATTTGTTATTGTCGCCAGTGATCCAGTTCATACTTCAGCGCTTCCAGCAGTTCTCCCTCCGGCATCTTTCTCACAATCTCGCCCTTTTTGATCAGCAAACCCTCTCCGTCGCCTCCGGCGATTCCGATGTCTGCCTCCCTGGCCTCCCCCGGACCGTTTACCACACAGCCCATGACTGCCACCTTGAGATCCAGCGGATAGTCCGCCGCCAACTTCTCCACCTGGTTTGCCAAACCGATCAGATCTATCCTGGTCCTGCCGCAGGTGGGGCAGGATACCACTTCAATTCCCCCCTGCCGCAGCCCCAGAGTGCGCAGAATCAGTTTTGCCGACCTGACTTCCTCCACCGGGTCCCCGGTCAGAGACACCCGGATCGTGTCGCCGATGCCCCGGTGCAGGAGAATGCCCAGCCCCACCGCCGACTTAATGTTGCCGCTCTGCACCGTCCCGGATTCGGTAATTCCCACATGCAGAGGATAGTCGGTCTGCTGTGCCAATATTTCATGAGCCTCCACACACATCAGTACATCGGAGGATTTGATGCTGATCACCAGATTATCATAACCCAGATCCTCAATGATATGTACCTTGTCCAGAGCGCTCTCCACAATGCCCCGGGCGGTCACGCCGCCGTATTTTTCCAGCAGCGGCTTTTCCAGAGAACCACTGTTGACTCCCACCCGAATGGGAATATTCCTCTCCCTGGCCACATCCACCACCGCCTTTACCTTGTCGGTGGAACCGATATTGCCGGGATTGATGCGGATTTTGTCCGCGCCGTTCTCCATGGCCGCGATGGCCATCCGATAATCAAAGTGAATATCCGCCACCAGGGGAATCCGAATCTCTCTCTTTATCTCTTTCAGGGCCCTGGCCGCCTCCGGGGTGGGCACGGTACAGCGTATAATCTCGCACCCCGCCTGTTCCAGACGATGGATTTGGGCCACCGTAGCCGCCACATCCTCCGTCCGGGTGTTGGTCATGGACTGGATTGCGACAGGCGCGCCGCCGCCGATGCAGACCCCGCCGATCTGTACGGTTCTGGTATGCTGCCTGTGGGGATATGTCTGAAGTCCCTGCCCATTTTCCATGTATTCACTCATATGCTCCTCCTAAATTACACTCCCTACTTAAATATACGCCTCTGTGATCCAAAAAAGCATTTGCCCCATGCAAGGCAAATGCTTCATCTGGTTTGCCTGTTCAGTTATCATACCACATTTGGGGGTAGTTGGCTAGATGCTGCGATCTGTTTCTACGACATGCTTCTTACCTTTGCCCTGACCAACAACATCATGGGACGGCGCAGTTCATTTTCCATTCCGGGAATCCCCAACATTTCTTCAGGCGGTTGCGCTTCTTCCACCGCCTCAAGGTCGAAGCCGCTGTCTAACAGACCCATCAATATTTGCGTAAGGGTATGATGCTGTTTTACCACATCACATCCCAAAAATTGGGTATGACGTTCTCCCGGCCTGAAGTAATGATCAACGGGCCAATGCCGCGGCGTTCCGTCTTTTTCATAGATCCAGTCCTGACCAACCCCCGCGGTAAAAACAGGATGTTCCATATTCAGGAGAAATACGCCGCCCGGCTTCAGAGTTCTACATACTTTTTGAAAAATCCGACCGATGTTCTCAATATAATGCAGGGCCAGATTGGAAACAACACAGTCCCACTCATTTCCCGGATATTCGTATTCTTCTATTCCGCAGACCCGGTATTCAATATTACCGTTCTGGTTTCTCCTTTGGGCTTCCTCTATCATTTTCCGGCTCAAATCAATCCCCAGAACCCGCATCGCCCCGCTTTCTGCGGCAAACTTACAGTGCCAGCCGTATCCACATCCCAGGTCCAGAACATGTTTTCCCTCCAGCGGCGGGAATAACCGTCTCAGTTGATGCCATTCTCCGGCACACGCCAGCCCGCCAGTGCTGCGGGGCATTTTTGCATATTCTTCAAAAAATATTTCATTGTCATAGGCGTTATTCACAATGCGGCTCACTCCATTTCCCATGCATTTTACTGCCCCGGCTCTTTGAGCCCGGCCCGTAAAGATTAACCGTTCCGGCGGATTTGAATGAATCGGAAGAGATCATGGTATACGCTGTCCTCCTCCTCAATATCGATCATAAGCCACCTTTGCCCATTCCCTTCCTGGGTCTGGCAATACAGATCCTGTAACTCTTTCGCGCATTCCGGCAGGATTGCCTCAACAGACTCTTTTTCCTTTCCTCCCACCACGAACAGAACCGTAAAATAAAGTTCCCGGGGATAGACCGTGCACAATGTTTTTCCCGCCTTTTTAAACTTGATATTCCATCCCTTTTCCCAACTGCATGAACTGAATTCTATCTTTTCCCGGCATTGATATATGTTCTTCACCTCTGAACAGAATTGTGAAAATACGGGATTTCTCACATATTGCCCGATCTCCTCCAAGGTAGGGCAGTAATTTTTGTCCTGTAAATCAAGCATAATAGATCTCCCTTTTTTGGAAAATTGTCCCATACCGGCTTAAGAGTTTCATAACTGTTTTACTAAAATAAATTTTTTGCGAAATCAAAGATCCTCTAACCGTGGTTCATATCGTTTAATCATTTTACCCTCCAACAGGAACATAATTTCATCGGATAAAATTCGTCCAGTTTCCGCTCTCTGCCTCCGGCACGATCCCCTGTTTTCGTCCCGCCTCTATGCACTTCAGCAGCCAGGCCATATTGTGGGCAATGTTCCGCATGGTCTGCAAACCCTCCGCGTCCCGCAGCACTTCCTCCGGACGGTTGCCATGCACCATATTCCAATAGCTGGAACCCACCGCAGGCATGTGGCTGATACCAAAATACTTGTTCAGATCATCCAGGGAAGCCGTGGTTCCCGCCCTGCGGGCCGAGGCCACCGCCGCTGCGGGCTTATATGCAAAGGCATCCTTGCTGCTGTAAAAAGCCCGATCCAGAAAAGACAGGATCCGCCCGCTGGCATGGGCATAGTACACCGGCGTACCGAACACAAAACCATCCGCGCTTCTGGCTTTCCGCACGAAAGCATTGACCAGGTCATCCATAAATATGCATCCCTGCTCCGTACACTGCCTGCAGCCGATACAATCCCTGACCGGCTGCGCGCCCATTTGGAAGATCTCATAGTCAATCCCCTCCGCCTGCAAGGTCCGCCCGATCTCCTCCAGCGCCGTATAAGTACATCCCTTTTGGTTGGCACTTCCGTTCAACAATAAAACATGCATGTATTTATCTCCTTTTCACTATGCCTGTTCCTTCTCCAGGCGTTCAATTGTCAGCGTATCAATCTGTGCGCCGCCCTCCGCGAAGAACAGCCTCAGATAATTGTGAGAATTGGTGAACCCTCCGCTGATCTGCTCCACCTCCACATACGCTCCGTCCGTACTGTTTAAAGTAATCGTCCCCTGCAAGGTACCGTTTACAAATATGGAGACAGGTACCTGGGCCAGCTCCGGCGCATCCACCTTCATTTTCAGGCGGATTGTATACAGATGCATGCCGCCGGCTTCCAGGCCGCACAGAAATGCCTTGCCTTTTCCCGTGTCAATGTCTTTCCCATCCAGTTCCAGTTTTGTCTCAAGACTGTACCAATCCAGGTCAAAACACGCGGCCTCCTCCTCTTCCATACTCTGTGCCGCCTCCCGTTCCTCCTGGCAGATTCTTCCCAGACTTCTGTCCATAACGGCGGAGCGCATCAGTACTTTCAATATATTTATGGCACATGTCAGCAGGTCTGCTCGTCCCAATGTGCCGTCCGCAAGACATGCCTCCAGATTGTCCCCGCCGGAATTTCTGCCGGAATCCTGCACCACCATATACACATCGTTCTGGGCTCTTACCATGGCCGCCAGATTGCTCTGGGCAGGAGCCTGCCCCTCATCGTTGATCATAGCCCACCAGTCCGTCATAACCAGACCGTCAAACCCCCATTCGCTGCGCAAAACAGTGGTCAGCAAATCATAGTTTCCCGCTGTCCACAGACCGTTGACAGCCCCGTATGTGGTCATAATGGCATAGGCTCCGCCCTCTTTCACGGCAATTTCATATCCTTTCAGATAAATCTCCCGCAGGGCGCGCTCGGATACCACGGAATTGTAAAGACTGCGGTGAAACTCCTGATTGTTGGCGGCAAAATGCTTCAGAGCCCCGGTGACCTGATACTGCCCCATTCCCCGGATCTGGGCCGCGGCCATCTTCCCGGTCAGCAGCGGATCCTCCGAGAAATACTCAAAATTCCGACCGTTTAAGGGATGCCTGTGGATGTTCATTCCGGGCCCCAGCAGAATATCAATGCGGTTCTTCCGCAGTTCCGCCCCTTCCATCTCATATAGCTGCCTAACCAGTTCCTCGTCAAAACTGCAGGCCAGACAAGTCCCGTTGGGCAGGCAGAACGCGTAAGTCCCGCAATCCATGCGGATGCCGGAAGGGCCGTCCGCGCAGCATCCGCATGGAATCCCGTATTCTGCCAGAGACTGGGTGACTCCGCCGAAGGCGGCCGCCGTACCCGGCGTCACCTTGGGAGAGCACATACCCTCGCCCCGCACCATGCAGCACAGCTCTTCATCACTGAGTTGTGACACAAATTCCTCCAGAGAGATTTTGTTGTCATATACATCCGCCAGACGGTATCCTCTGTCTCCGGTGCAGGGCAGATCCTCCCTGTGGTTCTCCCTGCTCCTTTGGGCCATGCTGTAAGTTCGAAGCGGCGTTTTCTCCCAGGAGAGGTCCAATGTTCCCGATGCCTGCGCGGGTTTCATGCGGTCATACGACTCCACAGGGGCCAGCGCCGGCCTGCACTGCTCCAGAACCTCCGTCTCCTCCAGTTCCATGGTTCCCGCCGGCTGCGCGCTTCTCACATCCCCGCCCACATAGAAGCGGTACGTCCCCGCCTCCAGCACATAACAGGATTTATGGCCGGAGGCCCCGCTGTCATCATAGGAGGCGAAAACCTTTTTCTCCACTTGCAGCGTCATTTCCTGTGCTTCCCCGGGCGCAAGACATTTTGTTTTGGCAAATGCGGCCAGACTGCGCAGCGGCTTTCCCAGATTTCCCTGGGGAGCACTGACATACAGCTGCACCACTTCCCTCCCGGCGCAGGCGCCGGTGTTCTGAACCTTAACATGGAATACGCAATTCTCTTTTCCCGCCTCCATTTTGCTTTGTATTGAAAAAGATGTGTAGGACAAACCAAAGCCAAAGGGATAGAGCACTTTTTCCCCGGCGGAGGCAAAGGTTTCAAAATAGCGGTATCCCACATAGATATCTTCCGCGTACCGATTACCGTCCTCACCGCCAAAATGGATATGGGAGGGATAGTCTTCCACGGAGCGGGCGATGGTGTCCGCCAGTCTGCCGCAGGGATTCACCCGGCCCATGAGGATGTCCGCCACCCCATGACCGCCCTCCATACCGCCCTGCCACACATAGAGCACCGCCTGGGGACCATAGGCTTCCACCCAGTTCATATCCATAATGCTGCCCACATTCAGCGCCACAACCACCCTGTCAAAAGCGCCGCACACCTGCCTGAGCATGTCCTCTTCCCCTTCTGAGAGAAAAAAGCTGCCCTTTTCCGCTTTGGCGTCCCTGTCCTCTCCCGCCGTGCGGCCGATGATCACCAGCGCCGTATCACTCTCTGCCGCGGCTTTCTTCACCATTTCCCCGCTCAGAGGCATCTCCTGCTGGCTCCAGGGTTCCTGGGCCCATCCGCTTCCCTTGTCAAAGGGATGCTCCTTCAGCCAGTCCCGGTAAACCTGTTCCAGTTCAAGGTTCAGCACGATCTTTTCCTCTTTCAGGGCGTCCAGAATCCCCACCACATACCTGGTGTTGATCATACCTCCGGAACCCGTGCCGCTCTTGTAGTAATCAAACTGTATTCTGCCAAACACCGCCAGACGTTCTCCCTCTTTCAGTGGGAGTACATTTCCCTCATTTTTCAGCAAAACCGCCCCTTCTGCAGCGGCCTTTCTTGCCATCCGGGCATATGCGTCCCCGTCTATCACATACTTGTTTCCCATCTTATCAAACCTCCTGCGCTCTATAACCATCCAATTTCTGCAGAAAACCGACGCCTCTGTCACCAGTGCGCCGGCCCTCTATCCGTTTACAGAATCCCCGTTTGGGCCACAATGTCCTCCCAGGCTTCCTGGTCAATCTCCTCCTCTCGGAACAGCTTTCTTCTGTCTGCATCCGTGATGCTGCGGATCACTTTACAGGGATTGCCCGCGGCAATGCACCAGTCCGGTATATCTTTCGTGACCACGCTGCCCGCCCCGATGACCACATTGCTGCCGATCTTCACGCCGGGACAGATCACCGTGTTGCCGCCCAGCCATACATTATCCCCTATGGTCACTTCTTTTCCATACTCATAACCCGTGTTGCGGGTAGCCGGATGAACGGGATGTCCCGCCGTATAAATGGCCACATTGGGAGCCATCTGGCAGTTGTCGCCGATTCTGATCCTGGCCACGTCCAAAAGCGTACAATTATAGTTGGCAAAAAAATTTCTGCCCACTTCAATATGTTTGCCGTAATCACAGTAGAAAGGAGGATTGATAAAAGCTCCCTCAGATTTGCCCAACAACTCCTTTACCACCTGGCTGATCCCGGCAAAATCGGCCCGGTCCATAAAGTTCAGCTTCTGCAATATCCTTCTGCAGACAAGCTGTTCTTCAAAAATGCTGCCGTCCGAGATATAGGCCATCTGCGCGTCTCTTCTCTCTGTGTTTGTCATAATATGCTTCCTCTCCTGCCCCGGGAAAGACACTGAAAAGCAGTCTACAACTCCACGCTGAATAAATAGACCGTACAGTCCTTTCCGAATCCGTCCTGATACACCTCTGCCGTCCAGTATTTGTCAGGATAAGGAATGGACACATTCTGCCCCAGGATGATATTCCGGGTCACATCGTACATGGCGTCGCCGTCAAATCCTTCCTGGCTATGCATACTATCTGTGTCACCTTCAAATCGCGCACAGGCAAACTGCGACAGATAGGGAATCCCTGGCTTACCATCTCTCTGGGGAACAAAATCCACATAGGACAGCCCCTCGGGCACGGGAGTATCCGCCGCCATAAAACGCCCCCACATGCCATGGCAGGGCTCCACGTCCACACCCCTGCCAAAGTGATGCAGCAGGATTGCGTCATAATCAAAACCGCTGCGGTATTCGCCCAGGGAATCCAGCGTGTGCCGAAGCTGTTCCAGAGGCTCCGGGTCCGATGAAAAATCCTTTTCGGCCCCGATAAATCGGAACCCGGGATATTTCAGATACTCGAAACTTTTCACCTTGAATCCATCCTGCTGCCGCCTGACCAGATCCGGCATGAACAATGTCCACTGCACCGAAGCATCACAATCTTTGAGCAGATTGATAAAACCAAAGACCTCCACACTGTCCGTTCCCGCAGGTCCCGTTTCCTCCCCCGCAAAACGCACTCTGGTCTCCCGGTCTCTGATAGCGGAAAAATCCCGGAAAACACTGTGCACTGCCTCTTTCATCTCATCTGCAGCTGTGTCTCCCGACAATTCCCGGTCAAAACGATCCAAAGTATCAAATACTGCCTCATTTACCAGGCCTGAAGGCACCAGGGCAGTGAGCCGGGCCCTGAGCAGCCTGTTCTGCTCCAGAAACCTCCCGAATACCTTGTCCATCAGATACTTCCCGTTCTCCCCAATCTCACCGTCGCTCCATTCCCCAGCCCCACGGAGCCAGCTTGTGAGTTCATCAAAGATCTTGGGATTGGTGCCCCTTGCGCAGCCGGCCCATGTCACAAGATCGCCATACTCCTCCTGGGGCGTTCTGTCCTCTCCTGCCTTATGAGCGGCATCATACCAACAAAATCTTTCATGTAAATTCATCCCGCCGTTCCTCCTCTGCATTTTAAGATAAGTATAACATATATTGCACATCTGTCAAATCACTGTTCTTTGACCTCCTGTCAGGGATGCTTCCCCGTCTTATAGCACCATCTGGCTATATCCGCGATCAGTTCCAGAGGAATGGGACGGCTGTATAAAAACTGAATGCTTCCCTTGCTGGTCTTGCAGTCCTTCAGACGATCCGCAAATTCCTCCACAGCCTCCGTACCTGGATACAGGCCCACATGATTCTTAAATCCCGCGAAATGGATGATGTTATGTCCTTTCCAAAAGGTAGGCATACTCCAGGAAATCTTCTCTTCCGCTTCGGGAATGGCTTTGCGGATGGCGTCCCGCACCGCCTGCAGAAATGGCTGCCGATCCTCCGGCTGCGCGGCAATATACGCATCCACGGTACCCGGTTTCTTTCCGCAGAAGTGATTCTGATTCCGCCGTTCAAACCCACGCCCGCAATCCGGACAGATCCATCCGGCTTCTTCTCTCTCGTTTTGACCCGCCGCCTTTTCGTCCGCTCCCCTGTAAAGAGACTGTTTCTCTGTAAGAGATACCTTCAAGCCTCTCAAATACTTCTTCTGCTCTGCCGTAATCCTGAAGCTCTCACAGGCTTTTTGAATGGTCTTGTTGTGAGTCCAGCTATCCAGACGCTTTTCTCTGATATAAGGCAATGCCGCCTCATACTGCTTGGACAATGCCGTGGCAAAATACCAGGCCCGCATCATATTTACATAGTACTCTGAAGAGGACACCTCCGCCACAATGCGCAGATACTCCGGTTTGAAATCCTCCTCCAGGTAAAAACGCATCAGCATCCCCATGCCATAGCGGATGGTATAGGTTTCCCCGGAGGCAATCCATTCACATATGGGCGTCAAAAGCGCCTCTCTGTGACTGCCGAACACCTTGGGAGCCATCATGTCACAGGTGGCCCAGTTGTCCACATAAGGCAGGAAACGCCGGGTCTGTTCCAGGCATTCCTCATAATCCCTGATCTGCTCCACCACAAAGGCATGCAAATTGTTCTCGTCATAATACGAATGAGGCAGCTGTGCCAGAAATTCCCCAATCTGCGGATCCCTGGCCAGTTTCCTCGCATATTTGCGCAGTTGGGGAATACGTACTCCGATGATTGTCCCGGGATCCACTGTGGGAATCAGCTTCGCCTGGAAGTCCTTGTATCCCTCATCCCGCAGTTCCCACAAATCTGCCTGTATTTTCTCTATGATGCTATGATGCCGTTTCCCGCCAGGAACAAGGTCATGATCCATATCCCCAGGCACATAAACACAGGAGAACTCCTCGCAGACCACAGGCATGTCCTGGTCAAACCGCAGTCCGGCTTCCTCCATCTCCCGTCGGAAAAAACGCTCATGTACTTCCCGCCAGTAAGCCAGGCTTAAGTCTCCCTCTCCCTCCCGGCGGGCATGTTCCTCGCTGATCTCCCGGAACGGAGCCAGATATACCTTTTCTGTCCGTATAACACAGACAGCCTGCCCCCGGCTGTTCAGAATCACACTGTGTTCCCCAGCCCGGGGAAGCGGTTCCCCCTCCGATTCATACAGCGGAAAAGCCGAAGAAGCGGCAGTCTTTTTCCCTTCGACTGTCAGAGCCGCCAGTTCATCCGCCGCATCTCCAAAAGCCCATGCCTCATAGTCCGAATGTTCGATTCCCACTTTCCGGGCATATTCCTTCCACATCTCTTCCGCAGTCATTTAGCCTCCTCCGCCTCTGCATACCCGCTCCCGAACTACCGGCCCCGGGTTTCTTTTTCACTTGCTTCCAGTATTGTCCTGACTTCCTCCCAGCTTGCCGCCGTGACCACCCCCTCATGAGACTCAGGGAGCATGTACATGGCTCCGGTATACCACACCGGGAACAGGCCGGCCCCGGCGGCGCCCACAATATCACACTCATATTGATCGCCGATGTACCAGACAGGGGGAAGAAGCGCCCCTGACTGCCATTCCGCCCCGGGCTTCAGCCCCGCTTTCTCCAATGCCAGCTCAAAAATGCGCCTGTTGGGCTTGCGGAACATATATTCGCTGGTGGCCAATATGAACTCAAACGGGTGTCCGGGAAACAAATTTCTGATCCGGCGCTCCACCACCTGCCCGCAATAACTGATATTGCTGATCACTCCGGTACGGATTCCCTGCTCCGCCAGATATTTCAAAAAATCCGTGCAGCCTTCCGTTGGTCTGCCCGGAGAAGCGGCATCCCAGAACACCTGATCCAACTGTTCGCCGGTCAGAGATAACTTGATTCCCAGAGACTCATACAGATAGGCAGTAAACATGTGGTTGGACACTTCCACCTGCTGCAGATGCCGTCTGGCCGGGTCAAACCGGCCCAGTTCGCCGTTGATGGCGGCAGCCTCCTGCTGAATCTGTTCCGCCGTCAGATGGTACTTATTCTCCACGCAATATTGCAGCACCGCCTCGGTACCTCTCACCCCGTCAAAAGGAGCCTCGTTTACCAATGTCTGCCCATAGTCAAACAAAATCATCACAGGTCTCTTCACTCTTATTTCCTCCTGTACCGTCATTCTCCAGGATTCAGCACCATACACTCCTGAGACGCCGCAAACCCCAGCTTCTCGTACAGAGGCCGGCCCCACTCCCTCCGAACTATAACGGGAATCTCCTCCACAGGCGCTATCTCTCCTGATAAATGAAATTGCGAAACGCCGCCCATCCTCCGGGCTCCTTCGTGGAGTAAACCGCCAGGCCAAACCGGCAGCCCGTGAAATGATCCAGCTTAAAATACAGTTTGTGAGGCCCGCCAAGCTGGATCCACGGAGCGTCCGTCTCTGCGTCTGCATTCCGATAATAGAAGGCGGCGGTGTCCTTCATCCTGGTGAAATCCACCTCCAGCTTCAACTGCACGGCATTTCCCTCCAGAGGAACGAAAGCCTGCTCCCTGTCCTGCCCTTCATTGGCTCCCAGGGGCTTCATGGAGCTCTCACCGGCAGTAACTGTTCGCACCGACAGGTACAGCCCTCCCTCTCTCCTTGTAATACCGATAAAGCCATAGCATCCCTGAAGCGCACAGATACCGGCAAAGTCCCCTTCTCCCAGGCCGCTTCCATACACAGTGACCTCCCCGGCACAGCCAGGGTAAAGCATCCTCTGGGTGATTATGTTCCCGGCCTGGGTCAGGCTGCCGCAAACCTTTCCTGTCCGCACTTCCCAGATGCCACTCTCCCTGTCGTGCCGGATCAGTGCCGGATCCGGCTCATGATTAAACTGCCAGCAGGGCTTGAGTTCCCCCCGGAAATCGTCACTTTCCACCAGGGGCCGGTAGATATATTCGGGACGGGTGCTTTTTATCTCAAAATTCTCCGGGATTTTCCCCCCTTTTCCGAATACGGGAAAGCCTTTCTCCCAGTCCACCGGCACCAGTATGGGAATCCGCCCCACTGCTCCGCTGTCCTGGAAAAGCATGGCATACCATTTTCCCTCCGGAGTATCCACGATCCCGCCCTGGGCAACACCCTGGCCGCAATACCCCCTGTCATCGTCCAGTACATCGCCGCCGGTGAACTCCCCGGTCAGGGAATCCGCCACAAAACATGCCTCCACCCTTCTCCAGCAATCCCTTCGGGAATGGATAAAAAACAGATAGTATTTCCCGTTTATTTTGTAAAAATGGGTCCCTTCATAACCCAGACTGGGATGTCCCTCGTCGCTGACCGCCAGTCTGTGCAGTCCTCCTTCCGCCGGGCCGCTCAGATCACTTTTCAGTTCCGTAATATAGATGTTTTTATTTCCGTAGGCAATATACACCCTGTCGTCCTCATCAAACAGCAGAGAGCAATCATGGAAGAATCCCTCCACATACCTTTTCTCCCAGGGCCCCTCTATGCTGTCCGCCGTATACAGGTAGGTTTTATGGGTGTCATTGGCCACAAAGCATATGTAGAAAGTACCCTTATGATAACGGATGGATGCGGCCCACATGCCCTTGCCATAAATATTCTCTTCCCCTTCCAGCCTCTGGCCGGGCGTACTGTCCAGCCTGTCATATACATAAGCCGCATGTTCCCAGTTCCGAAGATCATAGGAACGGAGAATTTCACATCCCGGCATAAAATGCATGGTGGTACTCACCATATAATAAGTGTCTTCTACACGAATCACATCCGGATCAGGATAGTCCAGCCGGGTGATGGGATTGATTTCAAGTCCAGTCATATTTTTCTCCTATATTAAAATTCCGCTGTTTTTATAATTGTTCCGTCAGCTCGCAGATCTCGTCAATCATCGCTCCGATGGTTTCAATGGTATCCAAAAGAGGGGCGTCTGTGGTAATGTCTATACCCGCCAGCGCTGCCAGTTCCACAGGGGAAAGCGTGCTTCCCGCCGCCAGCACCTTCTTCCAATCCTCAATGGCGCTTGCGCCCTCGCTTTCGATGCGCTTGCACATCTGGGTGGCAATGGTGAGCCCGGCACTGTAAGTGTAAGAATACAGCCCCATATAATAGTGAGGCTGGCGCATCCAGGTCAGTTCCGCGCCTTCGTTGATCTCCACCGCATCCCCCCAGAATTTCTGCAGGGTATCCCGCATAATGTTGCTCAGGCTTTCCGCCTGTACGCTGCCCCCGGCATCCACAATCTTGTAGACCTCCCTCTGGTAAGCCGCCTCCATCAGATGGGTCACAAAATTGTGATAATAAGTGTTACCGATCATACAGGCCAGCACCCAGCGCCTGAAGCGCTTATCCTCACTGGTCTTTAACAGATAATGGGCCATAAGCAGTTCGTTCATGGTGGAAGGCGCCTCCACAAAATAGGTGGAAATCATGGTGTCGAAAATGGACTGGCTGCTGTTGCAGGATATAAAATGCCCCGCATGTCCCAATTCATGAGCCAGCGTAAACACATCCGACATCCTGTTATTCCAGTTCAACAGGATATAGGAGTTCTTTCCATAAGGGCTTGAGCAGAAGCCTCCTGTGGTTTTTCCCTTATTCTGGGCAAAATCCACCCAGCGCTGTTCATAGGCTGTACGCACCATCTGCACGTACTCCTCTCCCAGAATGGAAAGCCCCTTCTCAATGTACTCCCTGGAGCCTTCGATGGTTACTGCCGGAGCATACTCCGGATCCACGGGCAGTTTCAGGTCCGCAAAGGTCATCCTGTCCAGCCCGTGCACCTTCTGGAGCAGCTTAGCATATCTGCGCATATGGGGGGCCAGTTTCTCCGTGATCAGATTGATCTGGCGGTCATAAAGTTCCCTGCTGACCCTCTGGTCAAAGAGGAGATAATCATACACCGAATCAAATCCCCGCAGAGTCGACAGGGTTTTTTCCGTCTGCAAATTGACGTTATAGGCCGCCGCCGTCACGTTTTCGTACTCCCGGATCTTCCTGGAAAAAGCCTCAAAAGCTGCCCGGCGAACCTGGGTATCCGGCTCATACTCATAATCATCCTCAAAAAGGGTGTATCCCAGCGGGTACTCTTTCCCGTTCACCACGAATGGATCAAACTTCATATCCGCCAATTTGGCGATATTGTAGATCTCATAGGGCGCGCTGTACAGGCTCCGGCTCAGAGCGGACACCACCCGCTCCGCCTCGGGATGCAGCTTGTGAGCCTTGTCCCGCAGAAGATCCCGCAGATAATGCTTATTGCCCTCACTGATTTCCATGGCCTTTTCAATGACTTCTTCCTGCTGTTCCAGGATCTCGCTCTTGATAAAACTCAGCAGACTCTGAATCTGCGCAATTTGGCGGCTGATCCTGCCGTCCCGCTCCTGGTTGTAATTGTCATAGTAATCTACCGATGCCGCCAGGCTGCAATAACTGCCCGTCAGCGTCATCAGTTCATACACCTGCCTGTAGTCCGTGACGCAGGCATCGATCCGCTCCGGCGTATCCAGACGGCCCTTATACTTTTCCGCAATCTCCCTGGCCAGTCTCTCCATCTTCTCTGCGTCCCGCAGCATGTCCTCCTCCGAGGCATAAATATGAGACAGATCCCAAGTCAACTCCTCCGATACTTCTTTCCTGCTCTTCAATTCCTCTGCCATCTCTTTTTCCTCCTCCTATTATACAAAAGGGTGCTTCCGGGAAGCCGAAAACACCCTATTTTCTACACGATGCTGGCCCCAAAAGGCATCAGTGCCAGCTTTGCCAGTTTAAAATGCTGCATGCCAAAAGGAATCCCTATGATGGTTATGCAAAATACACAGCCCCAGGCCAGGTGGTGCAGCGCCAGCGGAATCCCGGAAATCAGAAGCCAGATAATGTTTACCACCAGGGAAACAGTCCCCCCGCCATACTGGATTTCCTTTCCAAAAGGGAAAAAGGACATGGAGGCGAATTTGAAACACTGCATCCCCACCGGCGCACCTATGATGGTGATACACCACAGACATCCGGCCAGCAGCCAGCCCAGGCCCCCCACACATCCTCCGAATATAAACCATAATAGATTACCGAGACAACTCATTTGATATATTTCCTTTCTCTGATTTTATTCCGGCCGTTACCTTTTCTTCTCTCTGGAGGACAGCATGCCTATGATGATCAGAACGGTAATCACCGTCAACGCCTCCGTTCCCAGCAGGACGAACAGATAGACTCTTGCAAAATGATCCATTATATCCGAAACGGAAGCACTGCCTCCGCTGCTGCCAGCCAATTCACCGCCGAATCTCTCCCACATGGACTGGTTAAACGCCTCGTCTTCTTCATAATCGCCAAAAGACGCATCGCTGCCGTCCGCTTCCCCGGAGGCCAGTGCGGCGGTATAGTCCGAAACCGTCTGGGCGATGTCCCGGATGGTTCCCTCCTCAAAAATGCTCTTCAGTCCGCATTTTTCCAGAAGTTCACAGTAAGTGGTGGTCAGTCCGTAAGTGGTCAGTTCCATATATTTGTCAATCCCGGCCTGGCGATCCTCCTGTGAGAGAGTCCAGATATCCAGCGCCGCCAGCGCGGAAGTTCCATAGCTGACATAGTACATGGGGGAGGAAAAAGTATGGGGTACATCCACCCAGTCATAGGCTGCGTCGGAATTGTCATAATATGTGTAGCCATATTCCTCCGAAAGTCTGCGGAACAGTTGGTTTACTTCCTCCGCCGTCATCTCATGATCCGCTGCGAACACGGCGTTCTGAAACTCATCATACAGGCATCCGTCCACCACGGAATACAGGATCTGGTACAGGATCATCTGCTGCGCCGTGTCGCCCAGCCCCTCCCCGTATACATCGTCCGCATATTCCAGATACAAAAGTTCCAGCCCCTGAGAGTGGATTTCCGCCACGTCCATATTGGTCACGTCCGTGAGCAGGGTGGTACCCGCATGGAACGCCTCGTTGTAATGGCCAAACTCATGAATCATGGTCTCCAGATCATAATAGGAATAATCCGGCGTGTTGAAAATAAAAGGCTCCTGGTATTCAAACAAAGTAGTGGTGTATCCCACATTCATCTTGTTTGGATCATAGTCGATATCATACAGATGATAATCCACCATATACTGATATACCTCCGCCAGGGCCGGGTCAATATCCCCCATATGGCGGCCTACCACATCTATGACATAGTCCTCCGTGAGATGATCCATATAGATCAAATCATTCAGGCTCCCCGCATAGACATACTCTTCCACCTCCGCCAGCACCGGCACGATATATTCCTTGACCGCCGCATATACAGAACGGATTTCCTCTATGGTATAATCCCTGTTGTACAGATCGGTATAGGCATACTCGGCATAATTGTCATAGCCGTAAATCTGCGCACGGGCATTCCGGTTCCTGACCAGATCCAGAAAGATCGGGCATATGGCCTCGTTCTTTGCCCGGTCCAGTGCAGTGCTGATGGCCAGCATCTCCCGCCAGGTCAGATCGTCTATGGCCTCGTTGTAGGATTCCTCCGTCCACTTCTTTCCCTTCACGGTAACAGTGTACTCCGCCATGCTGGCCTGGTCATACTGCTGCTCCAGGGCGTTCTCTTCATCCAGCAGGGCCTGCAGTTCCTCGGTCATATCCTCATAGTCCAGATAGTCCTCCACCATCTCCTCATCGCCGATATGAGCACCCAGAGATTCCCTGTAATCTGTACACAGCACATCCCGCACCGTCTGCAGAAACTGATCCACCACCTCCCGGTAAACCTGCTGCAGTTGGGTGTCAATACCGGCATATTCCTCATTGTTCACATCTCTGTAATAGCGGATCTCATTGAGCGCCTGCTGGGTATACAGCTTATCCAGCTCCCTGCCCATCAGATCATAATTCGCGATGATCTGTTCCTCGTTTCCCGGTTCCAGGGATAATGTACGCATTTCCTCTATCAGGCTATAAGCATATGCCGGGTCATAGCCCACATATTCCATATCTTCATAACTGATATCTGCGCGCACAATGTCCGAGTCGTCATACCACTGGGTCTGGGCCCGAACCGGCAATGCCTGAGCCCCTACCAGCCCGGCCAGCATCAGGGAAAGTACTGCTTTTCTCATATTCCTGCGCATGTTCCTACCTCGCTTTTTCTTGGCGTTGTACCATGAATCCATGTACATTTGCACGATCACTGTATCACCATTGTCCTATGATCCGGCGTACTTGTCAAGCCCTCATATGACCCAAAAGCCACCAAATGGCAAATTACAGGTTCCGGCCCGCTCACAATATTTTCTCCATGCCGATCTTTTGGGGCGTCAGACCGCAGCTCTCATAAAAACGCAGAGCCGCCCGATTGCAGGCCCACACGTTCAGCGTCACATTATAGCAGCCTTCCCTGCGGGCGAAGTCCAGCACATACTCATAGATCCGGCGGCCCACATGCTGTCCCCGCAATTCCTCCTCCACACAGAGATCATCTATATACAAAGTCTTGATATCCGTGAGGATATTGCTGTCCTTCTGCCGCTGGAACACACAGAAGGCATAGCCCAGCACCCGTTCCGATGGCTCGTCCACCCCCACAAATATGGGGCGGCTGTCATCTGCCATCAATTTGGCCAATTCCTCATCCGTATACTTTTTCACATTTCCTTTGAACAGATCCGGCCTGCCCTCATGATGTACCGCAAGCACCTGAAACAACAATCTGTTAATCCCTTCCATGTCTCCGGCCTGTGCCCTTCTGATCCGCATATCCCCAATCCCTTTCCCGCTATAGATATTTTCGCCCCGCCTTTTCCCTGTCCCCATATCAAAAGAGGAGCAGTTTTGTGCCGCTCCCCCTTGCCCCCAGTATTCTATATAGACAACTCTTAATCCGTTTTCCGTGACCAGTGCTCTTCCCGACAGCAGATGCTGTGCAGTCCGCACATACTATATGGATGGCCATTGGGCCATTTCCTGTCGCGAATGAGGTTATTATATCATATATTCCCCGAAAAGTACAGGAACTTTTTAAACGGTGGGTTGGTCCTGTACCCTAAACCTGTTCATACCGATAGGCCCACAGGTTTTTGATCTGAGGCATCAGTTCATCCACCTCCCAGGCTTTTTCGCTGTTACTCCTGCTGTTGGGATCCCTCACTATTACTCTTCCATACTCATCCAGGCCGGACAGCACGATAAAATGTCCTGTGGTAGTGAAATCCCCGGGCCGCATGGCACATATGATGGGATTGCCCCCCTCCAGCCATGCCAAAATATGATTTGCGTCAAAGGAAATTTCTTCCACTGTCAGTCCCAGGCCTTCCGCTCCCATTTTCATAAAGTCCCAGGCAGTACCTGCCCCCTTTACATAATAGCCTTCCTTCTCCGCGTACCCTGCCATACTCAGAGGATCCCACCGAGTCTGGCCGCTGAGCCCGCACCATACCATGGACAGGCAGGTGGGACCGCAGCCCGTTATGGCTATAAGGTCACTTCCGTAAGTCTCATATCCCCATCGCTCATCCCATTGGAGAAAAAGAGGAATGGTTCCCTGAACCACTTCTCCTGACAGGTCAATCTCGGGATGCTTGTCCCTGTTCTGGAAATATCCCCGCACAAAGGGCTCTGCCTCCGGGTTTAATTCCAACAGTTTCAGCAGACTTTCCGGATACTCCTGAACTGACTGCTCCTGTGTCATAAGTTGACCGCCTGTGCCTGCTCCGGCACCAGTTCCTCCTGCCGCCTGTCCGTCCGCCCTGTCATACCATATTGCGGCCACCATGATCAGCCCCACTGCCACCGTTGTCAGGCAGACCCGCAGCACATTCCTGATGCGTCTCTGCCGCCTTCTTGTCCGGGCCAACTGTACTCTGTATCTTCTCTGCTGCTCCGTATTCATCCGCGTATCCCTCCTGCTATAAGATTCTGTCTGCCTTCCAGGCCTTTTGCTCCTGCGGCCCGGCAGACGATTGACCTGCTTTTAATATAACAGAATCAACGCGTGTGTTCTTCAAATTAACCTTGTTAAATTCTTGTGATTTTATTACAAAAAAAGAAAGAGAAAACCTTATTTTACCTTTGCTAAAATTCACTTTTTCAAAAAAATTATTTTCCTGAGTGTATATACTCCTATTTTTCTTTTTGCCAAAAGGCGGTACAATGAAATCGGAAACCATTCAACAAGTCAGGAAAATCGGGAGTTTACGCATGAAAATCGGAGAAAGATTATACAATTTACGCACAAAACAGGGGGTCTATCAGAAGGAATTAGCCGCCTATCTCAACCTGTCGGTCAGTGCCATATCAAGTTACGAAAATGACAAGCATTTGCCGGATATTAAAACGCTGGGTAAAATGGCAGAGTTCTTTCACGTGTCGGTGGATTATCTGTTGGGCCTTACTGATTATATTGCCCCCATAGACGATATGGACAGGAAATTGTTGGACCAATATACAGTCTCGGATATTAAAGACACCATCTTGGAATTGCCTTCGGGGCGTCGCCATGACATTATCAAATACATTGATTTATTAAAACTGTCCGACGACCTGGAGAACCCCAGCCAGCAATAGAATTTAGAATTTGTTTCAGCTACTGTGCCTCCTGATGATACAGAATGCCCAGATTCAGCCGCACCTCCTTGCGCTCCAGATCCCGGTTCTGGTAGCAGCAGGAATCAAAACCGATCAGAGTAAAGCCCTCTTGGCGATAGAAAGCGATGGCTCCCACATTACAGGACTGGGTCTCCAACATCAGCGCCCGACGCTTATCCCGTTGGGCCTGTTCTTTGGCCAGCGCCATCAGAGCATGCGCAATCCCCTGCCTGCGGTAGTCCTCATGCACCCATAGTTCTGTCACCATCAGGCGATTTGACCATTCCTCGGGACAGGTCTCTATGCAGGCGATCATCTCACCCTCCTTTACAATTCCCCAGGCACAGGCTTTCTCCCAATGTTCCTGATACAGACTGTCGGGAAAGTCGTACTCCTCCGGGGTATGACTTACCGATTCCGCAAAGGATTTCTTCTCCATAATAACCCGAAAGCCTTCCGGGCTCTCCTCCATCTCCACATCATAATATTCCTTAGTGGTATACCTCATGGGGATGGGCGTTCCCTGCCACTTTTCCCTGGGCAGAGGGATGATCTCAAACGCATATTGTTCCGCTTCCTGTTTATTCATTTCTTTTTCCTCCTTTAAAAAATTTCATTAGCATTTACGGTATTAACCGCATTTTTACCTGCTCACTCCTCTATATCCTGAAAAAATACAGGCAGCTTTTGTCTGAATACCTCCAATATCAATCTTGAAATCTCCTTCATCTGCGGATGGGCGCCGCTGCCAAGTCTTAATTTGAAAAAATGCCTCCACTCTCTTAAATTCATCGTCATCACCAATTCCGTTTTCAACGAATTGGGTAAGACGGATCTGGCTTCCTGGGGAGACGCACCTGCTTCCAACATTTGAAAATAAGATTTCTCCGCATATTCCATGGCATCATGCCATATCGTATATTTCCGGCAGTCGGCAGGATTTTCCATATCATAAGAAAATCCTGTAGATATATCAATCACCGATATCTGTCCCTGGAATTTGTCCTTGGAATAATTGCAATACCGAGTACTCTCCTGGCTATAGCTGGCCACCCTATGCCTTACAATCTCATGAGTCACACCACGGTCGCAGATCACTTTTACGCTTACGCTCTCATGTTCGATTACCGATTCATGTCCCCTTTTTATAATCCCCCCAATAAATTTTTCCGCAGAATCATCCTGGATCCGATCCTCGCTTTTATAGCAAACCCTTCCTATCTTTTCTATTTTTCTTAAAATGTCTGAATAATCAGCCATATCAATAATCTCAACCGCCGGTTTTACTACTATCATGTTTTCTCTCCTTTTGGTGGATCGGTCTGATCCGTACACTATATGCTTTTTAATCGTCCGCTGCTGCTTATTTTAACATCTGTAAAAAACAGAGTCAAATCCTTTTTGTTCCCTGCTTTGTTTTAGGAATGCTGTCACAAGCCGGCTTATAGCGGCTGTCTTTGTGGTATTCCCTGCAGGCCCCGCAGTCCCCATGTCGTGGGCACTTCAGCCGTTTGCAGGGGCAGGCGGTCTCTGCGTCAGATCTCATAATCCAGACAGCTTCTCACTGCCGTATAAGGCCTGACTTTACCGTCTGCCACCGCCACATGTTCCGGGTGCACCGCATATGCTTTCAGCGCCGCCTCGTCCGCAAAACTGGAATCCAGCATCAGATCCGCATTGGAACTGGGCAGGCCCTCCGTATATACTTTGATCTCCAGCAGGCCGGGGATCTTACCCGCCAGTCCCTCCAGTCCGGCTTTAATGCCGGCTTTGATCTCCGCCTTCTCCCCGGCAGTGAATTCCTCCTTCAGAGTCCACAAAATAATATGTTTTACCATCATTTTCCCTTTCTATATAGTGTTTCGTCGGGTTTTTGCATATTCCCCCAGCCCCTGTTTTCAGTTCCGCATATCGCTCATATCCCCGATCAATACATCCTGACCGGGATTCTCTTTAAGTCTCCGAAATTCTGTAATCCTATTCCGACTTTCCTTGCCATGGATCCCTCCTCACGCCTTTCCGTCCCACATGGTACTATCCGATGCGACTGTTTTACTCCTCCATCTCCGCCAGTTCCGTCTCTGTCTCCAGCAGACGTTCCAACAGGCTTTCCTGGTTCTTCTCCTCCGTGTCTATGGTCTCCTGGATTTCCATCAGCTTGGAATAATCGCTGGCAAGAGCCGGATCCGCCAACTGCATCTGCAAATCCGCCAGCCTGCCTTCGCTCTCGGACAGCAGACGCTCATATTTCTCAAGCTGGCTCTTCAAGCGGGAACGGATCTTCCCCGGATTGTAATAAGTCTTTTTGTCAAACACATCTGTCAGGGTAGGAACTGCCGACTGTACTGTCTGTTTTCCTCCCTCCCACTGCCCTGTCCGCGCTTTGCGGCCAGCACTGTCATTCTCCAAAGTCCCTGCGGACTGCGCCGGTCCCCGGCCCCCCACCAGGCCGGCGGCCTCTTTCTGCTTCTGGGCCAGATACTCCTCATAATCCATCTTATACTGCTGCACGCCCTCCTGGGAAAATTCCAGTATCCCCGTGGCAATCCGGCTGATAAAATACCGATCGTGGGACACGAACAGCACCGTGCCCGCATATTCCCGCAGCATTTGCTCCAGGGCCTCCTTGCCGATGATATCCATATGATTGGTGGGCTCGTCCAGAATCAACAGATTGGGCCGGGTCTGCAGCATCTTGCACAGGGACAGCCGCACCTTCTCGCCGCCGGAAAGCTGGCCCATGAGTTTCGTCACATCCTCCCCGGAGAACAAAAAGCCCCCCAAGGCGCTGCGCACCTCCTCCCTCACATAATAAGGATACTCTTCCCAGAAATTGTCCAGTACGGTCTGCCGGGGGTCTGCGTCATCCAGCACCGCTTTCTGCTGGTCAAAATATCCCCACTCCACATTCTGTCCGAATTTGAACTCCCCTCCCAGAGCGGGCAGTTCCCCGATAAGAGTCCTCAGCAATGTGGATTTTCCTTTGCCGTTCTCCCCGATGATGGCAAGGCGCTCCTTCTTTTGCAGAAGAAAACTGACTCTTTCCAGTTCACTGTCATACCCGATGGAAAGGTCTCTGGCCTGCACCACATTGGTATAACTCTCGATCCTGGGCTCATACCTGGCATGAAAGGCCCTGGTGTCAAAACGCCTGGGCTTCTCGATCTTGACCATATGCTCAATCATCATGCGCTTGGATCGGGTGGCCGCCACCTTGGAGGGCGTATTCTTCCATTTCTCTATCCACTCCGTCAGCCTCTGGATCTCCTTCTGCTGCTCCTCATAGTCCTTTTCCTGCTTCACCAGAGCCTCTTGCTTCTGTCTCATAAAGGCGGAGTAATTACCCACATAACGCCTGATCCTGTGATACTCGATCTCGTAAGTTACATCGATCACCTTGTCCAGGAACATTCGGTCATGGGATACAATGATCACCGCCTTGTCATAGTTTTTCAGATAACCCTCCAGCCACTCGATGGTGGGCAGGTCCAGATGGTTGGTGGGCTCGTCCAGAAGCATGATGTCAGGCCGTCCCAGCAGCAGCTTAATAAAAGCAACTTTGGTCTGCTGCCCTCCCGAAAAACTCCCGATGGGACGGCTTAAATCCTCCAGGGCAAACCCGAAACGCTGGAACATAATCTCCATATCCTGCCGCCAGGAGTAGCCCCGCAGCGCCTCCATTTTTCTCTGCAGACTGTCGTACTCCCCCAGAAGCTGCCGGTCATCGGAGGCCTTCATCAGTTCCTCCAGTTCATTCATGCGCTTTTCGCAGGCAAAAACGGGAGCGAATACTTTCTTGATCTCCTCCTCCACCGTAACTTCCTTCTCCTCAAAGTTCACCTGGCGCAGAAAACCGATCTCCTGTTTGCCCGCCATGGTGATGCCGCACTCCTCATCGCTGTCCAGATTGTTCATCCGGATATCCCCCACGATGAGTTTCAACAGCGTGGTCTTACCACAGCCATTGCGGCCCACAATAGCGATTTTCTCCCTGTCATGTACCTCAAAATTTACATCTTCCAATATGGTATCCGCCCCGTACTGTACCAGGGCATGTCTGATTTGGTATCTCATCTCTATTTCCACTGATCCCTTCTATAAAAGCAAAAACATCAAATTATCTTCCGGCCCGCTATCCCCTTACGGCCCAGCGCAGCTTGGTGGAACGCGCCCGGCCGTTGGCCCTGCATTCCTCCGGGGAAGGACGTACCACCTCCCTGGAGATCTCCGTAAAGATCTGTTGACGGTAATACTCCTGAAATGCCTTTTTCACCAATCTGTCCTCTCCCGAGTGGAAAGTCAGTATGGCCACCCTTCCCCCCTTGTCCAAAACCTGAGGAAGTTTTATCAAAAAAGCCTCCAGCACCTCAAACTCGTTGTTTATATCAATCCGCAGGGCCTGGAACACTCGCTGGCAGGTTTTCTTCAGCACTTCCTTCTTCTCTCCATTCTCCGGCAGAAAGGCCAGCGCCGTCTCCACAGCTTCCCGCAGATCGGCGGTGGTGCGCAGGACAAGCCCTTTTTTCCGCTGTCGGGCAATGTACCCCGCAATCTCCCGGGCATAAGGTTCGTCCGCATTTTCCTCCAGCATGCCCTGTATTTCCTCCCGGCTCATCCGGGACAGTCGCTGCCAGGCCGGAACGCCGCTCTCCGGATCAAGCCGCAGATCCAGTACACCGTCCTGCTTATAGGAAAAACCCCTCTCCGGGTTGTCAATCTGCATGGATGATACCCCCAGATCCGCCAGCACAAACTGAAAGGGGCCATGGGTCCGGGCCACACTGTCAATCCGGGCAAAATTTTCCCGAATAGCCGTAAAGATCTCCTCGCCATATCCCGCTTTCCGCAGGCGCTCCCTGGTTTTAACAATCTCAATGGGGTCCACATCCAGTCCGCAGAGATGGCCCCTGCCCTCCAGACATTCCAGCATCCGCCTGGCATGACCGCCGTACCCCAAAGTGGCATCCAATCCTCTTTCCCCCGGCTGAATCCGAAGCACTTCCAGCACCTCTTCCGCCATAATGGAGAGATGCATGCCTGCAGGGGTGCTTCCCTTGCCGATGACCCTGGCTACCGTGTCGGCATATTTTTCCGGATTATGTTCCTTATATTTTTCCGCAAAGGTTTTCGGATGAGTTCCCGAATACCGCTTTCTCCGCTTATGTTCTTCCATGATGCCTCCTGTTTCCCTGGTCAGAATCTGCTGTCTGTTACTCCCCATCAGTTTCTGACGATTCGTATGCCAGCCAATCACATTATACTAATCTTTACCCAATATATCCATATTTTTTCAGAAAATATATTGGATTGCTCTGTGGGCAATGCCCCGTCTCTCCTGCCGTCCCCCTTCCCGGTTGACAGATCTCCCTCACAACTATATAATTAGAAAAACCGAAGGAGGCCATCCTATGGAAAAGGACATGGAACAATACATTGAAAAACTCAGGAGATACTATGATTCCGATAACCGGCTGACCCAGTATCCGTCCAAAAAGCCCATGAGAATCCTGGCGCTCATCCAGATTGCCCTGAAAATAAGTCCCGAAAGAAAATATACGGAAAAAGAAGTAAACCGGATCATCCGGGATTCCATCACCTTCAGTGATATCGAACTGATCCGCCGGGAGATGTTTCAGTACCGATTGATCGGAAGGCTCCGGGACGGTTCCGAATATTGGTCAGAACCGGACTGGAAAACGAAATATGAGGCCTATCTCTAAGCACCGATACTATAACCTGCCTACACTGAAAAACCGCTGAAAACCTTCGAAATAACAGGGTTTTCAGCGGTTTCTCTCAGTTTCGTGCTGGTGGTGGGACTTGAACCCACACAAGGTTGCCCTCGGCAGATTTTGAGTCTGCTGCGTCTGCCATTCCGCCACACCAGCAAGTAGTGCAATTCTTTCACAGCAAATTGATTTTATCACAAAAAGGATTGTTTTGCAAGGAAAATTTTAGCCAAATGCCGGATAAATTTTTCAGCCGTATCAGCCGCTGTTCTTCTTGCCGCAAGCCCATAATACGCCTACCTATATTCCATCTCCACCTTCACATAATTGCCCTGCAGAGTCACCGTGGCCATGCTGCCCACTACCAGGGGCATCATAGGACTGAGATGACCGATATCCAGATCCATAAGCACAGGTACATGGTACTTCGCAGCCACCGCCAGCACCGCCTGATAAGCGTCCAGGTCCATCATGGGCTGTCCGTTCAGTGCCCTGCCGAAAAGAAAGCCCTTCACATGTCTAAACCATCCGGCCTGTTCCATCTGCCACATGGCCCGGCGGATGGCCATCACATTCAGGTCACATGCTTCCAGCATCCACAATATGCCGTCCTCCCGATATTTCTCACAAAACGCCACAGTACCGTCATACCTGGTACCCAGAAGATTGACCAGGCAGTCCATACAGCCGCCCAGCAACCTTCCGGTGACGCGCAGTTCCGTTCCCGCTTTGCCGGGATCTTCCACCAGCTGTCCCTCTGTGAAAACTTTCAAAGCCAGAGGCTCCGTCACATGGTAAGGCTCCAGCGGATTTTCCTCATTCTTCAGGGATTCTTTCTCCCACAGAGGATAATTTTCCATGACCCGCTTTTCTCCTGTGAGCAGTTTAAAAGCGTCGTCAATGGATGCATGCCAGGGCTCCATGCCAAAGGCAGAAGCGCAGGGTCCATAGACCGCCGCTGTGTCGCACAGCGTCACCAGGGGATAAACCAGATTCGTATTGTCCGAATATCCCATGAACCACTTGGGTTCCGCCTCAGCCAGCCGGGGGAAGTCCACATATTCCAGTATCTCACACATGAGTTCACCGCCGCCGCAGGAAATCAGCACATCCGCCTCCTGCCCGCAGAACATCTCCATGATCTCCGCGCCGCATTTCTCCGGCGTATTGCTGATGCCCACCCCTTCACCCACATAGCAGTTGGGGCCCGGCAATGTCTTATATCCCATACTCTGCCATCTGTCCAGAGCATGATCAAACGCGCTCCGATAAGGCTCGATATTGCATCCAAAAGAAGGAGCCGGAAATCCGATTGTGCCGCCTTTTGCCAAATCCCGGGGATATCTCATGTCCACTCCCATCTGCCCGCTTTAACGGGCGCTTAACAGTCTGTCTGGTTCGATTCCTTGTTCCCGGCGGGAAACATCCTGTCAAATATATCAAAACAGTCAAAAGTCGCAAAATAGTCTTTTGCTGTCTCCGCCCGCCGGATCAGCTGTACACTGCCGTCCTCTCTCAGCAGCAGTTCCGCGGACTTCAGCTTGCCGTTGTAATTGTAACCCATGGCAAAGCCGTGAGCACCCGTATCATGAATAACCAGATAATCCCCGATCTCCACCCGGGGAAGCATCCGGTCTATGGCGAATTTATCATTGTTCTCACACAGAGAACCCGCCACGTCATACATATGGTCACAGGGCTGCTCATCCTTGCCCGGCACCGTGATATGGTGGTATGCTCCATACATGGCGGGACGCATCAGGTTCACGGCACAGGCGTCCACGCCCAGATACTCCTTATAGATATGCTTCTGGTGGATTACCTGCGTCACCAGATGGCCATAGGGGGCCATCATAAAACGTCCCAGTTCCGTGTAAATTGCCACATCTCCCATTCCTGCCGGAACCAGCACCTCTTCATATACCTTCCTGACGCTCTCTCCGATCACACGGATATCATTGGGTTCCTGATCCGGGCGATAAGGGATGCCGATCCCGCCGGACAAATTGATAAAACGGATGTCCGCGCCCGTCTCCTGCTTAAGCCGTACAGCCAGTTCAAACAACTGCTTCGCCAACTCCGGGTAATAGGCATTGGTCACGGTATTGCTGGCCAGAAATGCATGAATGCCAAAATGCTCCACCCCCTTGGCCTTCAAGATTCTATAGCCTTCGAACATCTGCTCCGTGGTAAAGCCGTACTTGGCGTCCCCGGGATTGTCCATAATATCCGTGCCCAGAGAAAAATATCCCCCGGGATTGAAGCGGCAGCTTATAGTCTTGGGGAGATACCCCAGAGTTTTCTCCAGAAAGTCAATATGGGTGATATCGTCCAGGTTGATGGTCGCCCCGATGCGGGCCGCATAGGCAAACTCCTCCGCGGGGGTATCATTAGAAGAAAACATAATATCCTCCCCCGGAATCCCCATGGCATGGCTGAGCATCAACTCCGTCATGGAGGAACAATCCGTGCCGCAGCCATACTCCCGCAGAATATCCATCAGAAAGGGATTGGGGGTGGCCTTTACCGCAAAGAACTCCCGGTATCCCGGATTCCAGGCAAATGCCTCTTTCAGCGCCCGGGCATTTTCCCGAATCCCCTTCTCGTCATAAATATGAAAGGGAGTGGGATAAGTCTTTGCGATCTCTTCTATCTGTGCCTTGGTTACAAATGCTTCTTTCTTCATCTATTTTCCTTCTCCTACCAGACAGTCGGGAATCCTTTCCCAATAGCCTGTTCTCTTACAGCAGATGCGCCCGCATTTCTTCCGGACTCATCGGACTTAAATAAGCCGGAGCCACATCAAACACCGTCTTGCAGCCACTCATCCCCTCCCGGCTCATACGGTACGCCGCCCTGGCGTAGGCAGTCAGCACACAGGCCGTAAACTCAGGATTGGAATCCAGCTTCAGGCTGTACTCAATCACATGGTTATGCTGCCCCTTTGCCCCCGTCTTTCCGGTACGCAGCACAAGACCGCCGTGGGGGATGCCCCCATGGTCCCGGCGCAGTTCTTCCTCGGTGATGAAATGCACCGTGGTATCATACTCTGCAAAATAGTTGGGCATGGACTTGATTTCCTTCTCAATCCGTTCCCTGTCGGCTCCCTCCTCCGCCACCACAAAGCATTCTCGGGTGTGTTTCTGGCGGGTGGTCAGTTCCGGATTCTCGCAGGCCCTCACGGAAGCCAAGGCAGACTCTACTGGAATGGTATACTGCCTGGCATCCCTGACTCCGGGAATGCGCCTGACGGCGTCGGAATGTCCCTGGCTGATCCCCTTACCCCAGAACGTGTAGTCGCTGCCGTCCCGCAGTATTGCGTTGGCATACAGGCGGTTCAGGGAAAACATACCCGGATCCCAGCCCACGGAAATCATTGCCACCCTGCCCGCTTTTTTCGCCGCCTGATCCACCGCGGCAAAGTGCTGCGGAATATTGGCATGGGTATCAAAACTGTCAACCACATTGAAATATTCCGCATACGCAGGTGTCTGCCCGGGCAGATCCGTGGCGGAACCGCCGCAGAGTATCAGTACATCAATCTCGTCCTTTTTCCCCGGCAGTTCGTCCGCACCGTAAACAGGCACACCGCTGGCCGTCTCCACCCCCAAGGGATCCCGGCGGGTAAACACAGCCGTCAATTCCATATCCTCATTCTGGGCCACCGCATACTCCACACCCCTGCCAAGATTGCCATATCCCAAAATCCCAATTCTTATTCTGTCCATATTTTTTCCTCATTTCTGCGCTGCTCTTTGCGCATAACGAGTTTGTGGCAAGCAGCGCGCAGACACAAATCTCGCGATTGAAAATTTTAATTTTCAATCTTATACCTCATGTGCGCTTCAGCGCACACTCCAATCAATATTTGAAAGTTTACTTTCAAACTTTCCTCTCCGTTTCTGCATGTTCCTTCCATGTGCACATGGCTGCAGATGCATAGAGGGCCGTTCTCATGTCCGCACATGCATCTGTTGGCTTTCCGGCCTCCTTATCTTACACGTCCTCAATCTGCCAGTCGATGGGGGCTACGCCATGTTCCTCCAGAAAACGGTTGGCCTGACTGAATGGCTTGCTGCCGAAAAATCCGTTATACGCCGAAAGAGGGCTGGGATGAGGGGCTTTCAAAATCAAGTGGTTGGGGTTTCGCAGCATCCGCTCCTTGGTCTGAGCCGGCCTGCCCCACAGAATAAAAACAATGGGCCTGTCCTGCTTATTCAAAGCCGCTATGGCCGCGTCTGTGAATTCTTCCCAGCCTTTTCCCCGGTGGGAATTGGCCATATGCGCCCGAACGGTCAACACCGTATTGAGCATCAGCACTCCCTGCTCAGCCCACTTCACCAGATAGCCGTTGTTGGGAATCTTGCAGCCCAGGTCATCGTGCAGTTCCTTGTAGATATTTACAAGGGAAGGCGGAATGCTCACATCGGGCCTCACGGAGAAACACAGTCCATGGGCCTGTCCCACATTGTGGTAGGGATCCTGTCCCAGGATCACCACCTTCACCTCACTCAAGGGCGTGAGATGAAACGCGTTGAAAATGTCATCGGAAGGAGGAAAAATCTGAGCGCTGTCATATTCCTCCTTCACAAATTGAAACAGTTTTGCGTAATAAGGTTTATGGAACTCCGGAGCCAGTTCCGTGAGCCAGTCATTGTTTATCATAGCCATCGCTTTCTCCTCCCAAAGTTATTTTCCCTATTCTTTCGTCTTACCCCAGACGCACGGAGACTCCTTTGGAGCGCAGATATTCTTTCACTTCCCGGATTTCCATCTCCTTGTAATGGAACAGGGATGCCGCCAGCACAGCCTCCGCTCCGGCGTCCGCCAGCGCCTCGTAAAAATGTTCCAGCTTTCCCGCCCCCCCGGAGGCAATCACAGGGATTTTCACCGCCTGGGACACCGCCCGGGTCAGTTCCAGATCGTATCCTGCCTTAGTCCCGTCGCAGTCCATGCTGGTCAGCAGAATTTCTCCCGCACCAAGCCTTTCTGCCTTTTCCACCCATTCCAGGGCGTCCAAACCCATGTCCACACGGCCGCCGTTCTTGTAAATGTTCCAGCCAGAGCCGTCGGCACGGCGCTTGGCATCTATGGCCACCACCACACACTGACTGCCGAATTTATCCGCCGCATCGCTGATCAGCCGGGGATTCATGATAGCGGCGGAGTTTACTGCTATCTTATCCGCCCCTTCCCGCAGGATTGCCCTGAAATCCTCCACCGTGCGGATTCCCCCTCCCACGGTAAAGGGAATGAACACTTTCGCAGCCACCTGGCGCACCCACTCAAGCTGGGTGGCACGGCTGTCCGCAGAGGCGTTGATATCCAGAAACACCAATTCGTCCGCGCCTTCCCTGTCATAGGCGGCCGCTGTCTCCGCCGGATCTCCCGCATCCCTGGGATTGAGAAATTTCACACATTTTACCACTCTGCCGTCCTTCACATCCAGGCAGGGAATGATTCTCTTGGTATGCATATTGACTCCTGTCTTGCCCGCCATATCGGGCAGATTTCCTTACATTTGCCGCACTCACATTTTCCGGCTGCAGCCGCCCTGCTTTGCCTCATTTACCACGTCGATAAAATTACGCAAAATCTTCATTCCCACGCCCGAACTCTTCTCCGGGTGGAACTGACAGGCAAAAAGATTCTCCTTCTCCACAGAGGCATGGATCAGCGCGCCGTATTCCGTGGTGGCTCTGACCACTGCCTCCTCTCCCGCCTCCAGATAGTAAGAATGCACAAAATACACATAGGAATCCTCCGGCAGGTCTTTAAACAGGCGCCCCGGATGGGGAAATTTCAGATTGTTCCATCCGATATGAGGTACTTTCAATCCCCCATCGTCCGGAATCCGCAAAATTTTGCCGGGTAACAATCCCAGCCCTTTCACATCCGGACTTTCCTCGCTGCTCTCAAACAAAAGCTGCAAACCCAGACATATTCCCAGAAAAGGAATTCGCCGCTCCACCGCCTGGGCGATGGGCTCCACCAGGCCATAGCGCTCCAGGCGCTCCATGGCATCTCCAAAAGCACCCACTCCCGGCAGGATTACGCCGTCAGCCCCCAGGATTTCTTCCGGGCTCCTGGTCACTCTTACCTGCTCTCCCAGCGCAATCAATGCCTTTTCCACACTTTTTATGTTTCCTGCATCATAGTCTATAATTGCAATCATCTATATTTACACCCCGCTACATCGTGTCGATGAACGTATTCTCTGCATTTTCTTCTTCCTCCGGCAGCAAATCCTCATAGGAAGCAGACGGATCATCCTGGGAATCGGATTCTTCATCCGCCGGCTCAGACCCGGTTCCCTTCAATACCTGGAGAAGAGCGATGGTATAGTCCTCGTCTTTTCTCAGCGCCGCAATCTCCGCGGCACGCTCCTCCGTCAGGCCATAATTGGCGGTCAGCAGCGCCGTCATATCCGCATAAGCCTTCTCCACCACGTCCAGACAGTTCCATTCCTGTCCCTGCACATAGACACTCTCTTTGCGGCAGACACTTTGCACCAGATAATCCAGGGCCTCCAAATCTTTCCCTTCCATCACCAGCCTTCGGTAATTTCCCTTCATACGCTCCATCTGCAATACCAGTTCCGATCTGTGGAACATCAATTCCTGACTCTCATTCAGATCCTGTCCCAGCAGCAGACCGTAACATTCCAGATAATCTTCCGCATAGTAGGCTTTCTCCGCCCGCTGCTTGTTCACATGGGCGATATACAGATGGCTGACCAGCACATAAGCCAGGCAGAATACCAGAAGCACAGCCACGATGGGCAATGCCTTTTTCAGGGGCAGTTTCTTGCCGGGAAGCAGTTCCTCGGCGGATACAGGCAATTTTTCCTTCTTTGGCTTTTTCTCTTTTTTCTTCTTCTTGGGATCAGGAGCCTCCTCCAGATCCTCGTCCTCGTCAACCTCGGCCGCCTTCTTCTCTTTCCCTTTTTTCTTCTTTTTCCCCTTGGGTTGTTTCTTCTCCTTGTCCAGTTCTTCCAGGATCGCGCCGTTTTCATCGCTGACCAGAGCGGCAGGATCTTCCTCTTCCTCGTCCTCCTGGGTCAACGCGTTCAACAATTTTCCCCAAAATCCCTGTTTCTTTTCTTCCGCTGCGGATTCCGCCGGGGAGACATCTCCTGTCCCCTGCTCCGAATAGGCCTCCTCTCCATTCTCCGATACTTCCTCCGGCAGAATGGCGTTCAATTCTTCCGACCCTTGCTTTTTCTTGCTGCGGCGGGGTTTTTTCTCCTTTTTAGGGCGTTCCTTCTTTTTCTTCCTCTTCCTGTCCGGCTTATCCTGGGGTTCGTCCGTTCCTTCGCCCAACTTCGGATCCATCCCCTGACTCAATCCCTGCATCAGAGAATCAACCATATCGTCAATGGGCTCATCGCGTTCCGCCTTATCCAGCAGATTGGATATCTCCTGGGCGTCCTCATCGCCGTCCGCGCCCAGACTCTCCAGCAGACTGCCCAGATCATCATCCTCCGAATCGCTCCCAGGCTGTTCAAGCCCATCCACATCCATGGTTTCAGGTATTGCAAAAGGCTCTTCCTCGTCCATTTCCAGAATGGATTGACCCAACTCACCGGCATCGGGAATATCGGACAACCCAAAAGCCGCCTCTTCCTCCCCATCTGAGACGGACTGGGATAGCATATCGTCACTGGGGATTTCAGGCGTTTCAGCATCCTCTTCTCCCGACTGTTTAAAGGGCCAAGGTTCTTCTTCCGTTATCTCTGCCGGCGCATCCAGGGGGCTCTCCTCCCCGGCCAGATCCTGCAGCATGCCGGAAAGGGCCGCCGCCTCATCCCCGTCGGAATCATTTGATGTCTCAGCTTCCGAATTGCCCAGCAATCCGCTGAGCAGATCCTCGGGAACACTGTCCATTTCATCCGAGAACTGGTTAAGCAGATCCCCCAGCCCGTCATCCTGCTCCGAATCATCCTCTCCCCCTGCAGCCCCGGAAGTACTGTCTTCTGTCAGAGATTTTAGCAGTTGGTCTAAATATTCTTCATTGGAATCCATTTTGTTTCCTCTTTCCTATCTTTAATACTTTTATAATATATCTTCCATGAGGAGCCAGTCAATAGCATTCTTTGCCATTGATACACCCCTCTCATGCAGTTCCTCAGTCAAATGATACAATCTCTCGTTTACCCGTATAAAAAATGCCTTTCGGTTATAATATCCTGTCTTTTCAAAGGGAAAGCGTATTACCGAAGGATAGTCCAGATTCACGCCCAATTCCAGGATGCACAACTTCCGATTCAAAGTACCCTGCAGCCACTTGGTATAACGGCTCCAATCTTCCTGATAACCGCTTTCCAGATATTTCTCCAGATAAATATTGTTGATCACCATCCTGCCATGGCAATGGGGACAATCTCCCAGCACGTCCAAGCTGCCGTTTCCGCTTAGAACAGCCCGGTACAGTTCTGTCCTTTCGGTCTCGTCCGTCTCCGCAAGGCTCTGCTCACATCCGCAGAGGCACTGTTTTTTCCTCAGGGTGCCGCAGGGCTTTACCACCCGGCTCCCGGGAAATCCCGCATAGTCCAGTAAATCCGTCTGGCAGGTACTGATCAGAAAATAATTCTTATTTTCCATGGCTTTACAAAGTTTTCGGAGCGCAGCCACCGCCCTCCCCTTCTCTTTTATGATTCCGTCCGCCAGAAGCGGCAAAAGATCCGGGCGGTCTATTTGCTCCAGATACGCCGCTACCTTTTCATACGCCGACTGTGTTTTCAGGAAGGCTCTCTCCTCAAATTCTTCGCCAATGCCGATCAGGAACATCTCTGCTCCCCGCAGCTTCTCCAACACAAATTCTTCCACAAACAATACCTGCCTTTTCACGAAAAAAGCCGGGAACCCCGGCCTTTTCATTATTCACCACAGCAAAAACCATATCTGCATTTTTACTGTTTAGAACTATTCAATAACTCGTCAATAGCATGAACCAGGTTGACAATTTCAGGTTTTGAAAGCTGTCTGTCCGCGCCCAGCGCTTCTCCTTTTCTCCTCATATCCTCATTAACCAGGGAAGAGAAAATAATAATGGGAATATGCTTTGTGTTGTCATCTTCTTTAAGCAGTTTAACCAGGCGGTGCCCATCCATCTGAGGCATCTCAATATCCGTAATCAGGCATCTTACCCTCTGCTCCAGATTGCCTGCGGCCACTCCTGCCATTATGTAGTCATAAGCCTCCTGACCATTGGCCGTGTGGGTGATATTGGTATATCCTGCCTTGTTAAGGCAGTCCACGATCAGTTTGTTAAGCAGCTGGGAGTCCTCCGCAATCAAGATGGGGACACCGCTTCTCTCCCGGGGACCCAACTCTGAAATCTCAGAGATCTTCAGTCCCGTTTCGGGGGAAATATCCGTCACGATCTTCTCAAAGTCCAGAATTACAATCAGTCTGTCGCTGATCTTCACAATGCCGCTGGCCACGCCGCTCTCCGCATCAGACAATGTGGCATTGGGAGTGATGATGTCCTTCCATGTCACCCTATGTATACCAATTACCTGCTCTACATGGAAGGCGATATCCAGCTTGTTGAAATTGGTGATAATAAACAGACCCTTCTTCTCCATCTGGCCTCTCTGCAGGCAGTTCATCAAATCGATTGCCGTAATCATACGGTCCCTCGGCATGAAAACGCCTTCGATGCTGGGATGGGAGTTGGGGATCGGCGTAGGCTCCAGATAGCCTATGATCTCTTTGACCTTCGCCACGTTGATGCCATAATAATTCCCATCAACAATAAACTCCAAGATTTCCAATTCGTTTGTTCCGTTTTCCAGTAAAATTTTAGAATCCATAGCTTCCACCTCACATTTTATGCCCATAAGTCCTTCAACGTGACTCAGTAGAGATATTATACCATACATTTTCAAAAAAACATACTATTATCTATAAAAATTTCTTTTTTTTTCAAAATTTTCTTTACAGAAAATCCCACATGCCTGCATAAGTAAAAACAAAATGTATTTCTTTACAACAAAAAAAGCAGGCACAAACCTGCTCATATGCGAATCCTGCAAAAAATATACAGATCCCATACCCTCAAAACCGAACACTGAACTCTCTTACATCCTCTTCTGCTTCCTCTTCCCTACATCCTTCTTCCCTTACGCTCCTTCGGTTAAACTTTCGACCTATTAGTAAATGTCAGCTGAGCACATTGCTGTGCTTACACCTCATTCCTATCTACCTCATTCTCTCTAAGGGATCTTCTGAACTTCACTTGCGCTCCATTCTCAGATATCTCATCTCGGGGGGGGCTTCACGCTTAGATGCCTTCAGCGTTTATCCCTGCCGGGCTTGGCTACCCTGCCATGGGGTCGATCCCCAACAGGTACACCAGCGGCCCGTCCGTCCCGGTCCTCTCGTACTAAGGACGGCTCCCCTCAAATATCTTACGCCTGCGCCGGATAGGGACCGAACTGTCTCACGACGTTCTGAACCCAGCTCGCGTACCGCTTTAATGGGCGAAC
>ERZ808046.67-NODE-67-length-140338-cov-7.396233_pt1 | contig 140338 bp, 124 predicted proteins | sample MGYA00380196_ERZ808046 | MGnify/ENA primary metagenome ERZ808046 (study PRJEB31490, sample SAMN06133421) | mouse gut metagenome | isolation source: Z6_2 | host: mice | place: China: Chengdu | collected 2015-05 ...
GATAGTCTGCCCTTTTTTAGGGGAAACAGGGATAACACACCTCTACAATTGTAGCAAAGTACCGTAGTTTTAACACCTAGACTCCTATAAGCATCATAATTTCAACATTCGAATTCTATATGGTGCTCCGTGAATAATTCAGGTATAATATAGTTACGGTCACATAAGATTGAAGGAATAAGGATGAATGGAAGAAGGGAGTGGATGGGATGGATGCAAGAAGTTTTTATAATGAATTTGTAAATAATACAAGGGAAGAATCTGTCTGGTATAGTGAAACAGGGAATGGACGGAGCTATCGGGAGATATATAAAACAGACGAACCGGCCTATACGGAGTTAGTGAATAAAAAGATCATCCACGATATCGTAGAGCAGGCCGGGTATGTGCCGCAGCATGAATATTTCCGGGTGGATACGATCGGATGGAAAGATGCCGGATATATGGAGATGGAGGATGCAAAAAATCTGGGGCTTAACCGCCATCTCTGGAACCTGATGGTCGCAGTGGAGCATGAGAACAGCAAGGCAGACTGGCTGGATGAGGTCATTAAGCTGGAACATCTCCGGTGCCCCCTGAAGGTTGTGATCGGGTATAATTATTGCGATTTAAGAGGGAAAGAAGAAATTGAGAAGCTAAATGTCACAGCGAGGTGGATGAAAGCGATTGCCGCGTATGATGCCAATTCAAAGGAGGAGTTTTTGGTCATCCTCGGAAATGGGGAAGCAAAAAAAGACAAAACCATGGAATATGACAAATTTGATTACAGGGGCTACCTTTATGATTTTGGAACAGGGAAATTTCATAGGATATTTCCTGAGGGGAAATGGTGATGGAAGAGACCTTGTCCAATGATATCTTTCAATAGTCCAGCCATCACCATATATATTTGGAAAGCTGAATTGAATGAAAATAACATCTGACAGGAAATAATGCATACAAGGCTCATCTCATTATTGTTTGTGGATCACTGGAGGATATCGACCCGGATTTGATTATATTTCCGGGGTATGAGATTGGCGGCAGATGGTTTAATGATGCTGTTGACAACAAGGCCAGGAGGGAGAAAGGACAACAGCAAAAACGGGAACGAGAGCAGGAAAAAGAGTTGAGTGGGCGGTTTAGTGTTTAGCTGGCTGTTCAGGGGATAGACTATACATTATAGATACAATTTTAAAAAGGGAAGAATAGGTCAATGCCTTTTCTTCCTTTTTTCGTGGACAAATTAATGTTGCCTACTTAATACAAATAGAACACATAAAGTGTAGGCTGTAAAGTGCCAATGCCCTAAGCGGGCTAACTTCATTTCTACTTGCTCCAATGCATTTGGAAATTCTGCATACAAAGTGTGCCAATGCCCTAAACGGGCTAACTTCATTTCTACCCTGCCTCTCCACAACCTACTAAATTCAAGGGTTTCAGCATCCATTTTTGCATGTAATTGCCAGAATATTCTGACAATAAGGCTTTTCGGGCATTTTTTTAGTTTTTTGCTGATGAAGCTATTATAATCGCCCTATCCTCCAATTGCAACCCCAATTTTCCAGCTGCATCAATTTTTAACCGTGATGCCTTTTTGCATATTTGCCATTACTGAGCTCCCTTTTATAATGGGTATGAAAGATATCTTTTGAGAGACTCAGGCACCAGTATGTATGCGGTAAAAATTGCTAATAAAACATATCCTTGTTATAATGTTGAGAGACAAACTATATGGGGGAAGTGTGGCTCCCATGGTTAATTTAATGGACAGGGAGATCATAGTTCTCTGAAATATATGAGTAAGTATGCAGAATAACGGATGGTTTAGCTTAATTATGGAGGAGGCCGCAGTGGTTAAAATCCGGTGCGTAGTAGAGCGAATTACATATCAGAATCCGGAGAACGGTTATTCCGTCTTGAAGTGCAGGATAAAAGACTATAGTGACCTTGTTCCGGTAGTTGGGAACCTGCTGGATGCCAATGTGGGTTCCGTGCTTCTGGCAGAGGGAAACTGGAAGGTTGACGCCAAATACGGAAGGCAGTTCGTGGCGGAAAACTGGGAAGAGACCCTGCCAGCAACTGTTTATGGCATGGAAAAGTATCTGGGCTCCGGCCTGATTAAAGGAGTGGGGCCGAAGTTTGCAAAGCGGATCGTGCAGAGGTTTGGGGCAGATACCTTTACTGTAATTGAAGGCAATGTGGAGCTTCTGGTGGAAGTGGAGGGCATTGGCAGAAAACGGATACAGATGATAGCCGAGTCCTGGGAGAGACAGAAGGAAGTCAAGAACATCATGCTGTTTCTCCAGGAGCACCAGGTAAGTTCTTCCTTTGCGGCTAAGATTTATAAGCAGTACGGCAATGACAGCATTGCGGTCATGAAAGAGAACCCGTATAAGCTGGCGGATGATATCTGGGGCATAGGATTTAAAACCGCAGACCAGATTGCGGGGAAATTGGGATTTAGCAAAGAATCATATGTGAGGCTGCGGAGCGGCCTGATGTATACCCTTTCGGAACTTTCAAACGATGGGCATGTGTATGCGGAAAAACAGCAGCTGATTGATAAGGCGTCTGTGCTTTTGGAAGCATCGCCTGAAACAGTCATCATGACCATGGATGAGATGCTCAGGCAGGAAGAACTGATCAGGGAGCAGAAGATTGTAAAAACAGATGAGGAGGGCAGCCCTGTAACGGCAATCTATCTGCCGCCTTTTTATTATGCGGAGGCGGGAGTGGCAGGGAAGCTTAGGAAGCTGGTTTCAGTACCGGCAGGTGACAAGCTCTACAGGAAGCTTCTGGAGGCAAGGGAAAGAACGGGTAATCCAGCCCTTTCCGTCAATGTGGAAGCCATACAGGAAAAAACCGGGATGGCCTATGATGGAATACAGGCAGAGGCGATCCGGCAGGCTGCAACTGCAAAGGTTATGGTGATGACCGGAGGGCCGGGGACTGGTAAGACAACCACCACCCATGGCATTATTGCAGCGTATAAAGCATATGGATTGAAAATTCTTCTGGCAGCGCCCACAGGCCGTGCGGCAAAGCGGATGGCCGAGGCAACGGGCATGGAAGCCAAAACAATCCACCGGCTGCTGGAATGCAAGCCGCCGGAAGGGTACCAGAGGAACGAAGAGAATCCACTGGATGGTGATGTCCTGATTGTGGACGAGTGCTCCATGATAGACATTATCCTGATGAATTCCCTGCTCAAGGCAATTCCGCCCGCCATGCGGCTTGTGATGGTGGGCGATATTGACCAGCTTCCGTCTGTAGGGGCCGGGAATGTGCTGCGGGATATGATTGATTCGGGCGCCTTTCCGGTGGCCCGTCTCACAAAAATATTCAGACAGGCACAGACAAGCAGGATCATTATGAATGCCCACCGCATTAACGAGGGGAAGATGCCGGACTTATCCAATGGGAAAAATACAGATTTTTTCTTTATGGAAAACGAAGATGCGGAGACGGCAGTGCCGCAGATTGTGGAACTGGTTAAGACAAAACTGCCGAAGTATTATCAGGTGGAACCTGAGCAGATCCAGGTCCTGACACCTATGCAGCGGGGTGTAGTGGGGGCGACGAACCTTAACCTTGCCCTGCAGGAGGCCCTGAACCCTGCGGAACAGGAGATTTATATGCGCGGCAGGGGTGCGGTGACGGTTCCGAAAGACTGTCTGCGCAGAAGCGGTTTTGCATTCCGGACAGGCGATAAGGTCATGCAGGTTAAGAACAACTATGACAAGGAAGTATTCAATGGAGACATCGGGACGGTTGCATCTGTAAATATGGATGAGCGGACATTGAAGGTGGATTTTGATGGCCGGATGGTTGAGTATGATGTGACAGAGCTGGATGAGCTGGTACATGCCTATGCGACAACCATACATAAGGCACAGGGGTCGGAATATCCGATTGTTGTAATGCCGGTCCTGATGAACCATTATGTGATGCTGCAGAGAAACCTGATATATACTGGAATTACCAGGGCAAAGAAGGTACTGGTGATAGTTGGGACAAGAAAGGCAGTGTCTTATGCGGTCCGTAATGTGACTGTTACGAAGAGAAATACTTTGTTGAAGGAGCGGCTTACAGAGCGGATGAAGGAAAAGCAAGGTGTGACGGAGCAACTGAAAGCGGAGAACCAAGATGGTTTGAGAGGATGAATAAAACTATGGTATGTGCGGAGGGGATTGTGGGGAAGGAGGTAGTTGGCATCCCCAGAGACCGCAATGGTGAGTTTGAGCCAAAGCTGGTCCCAAAATACCAGCAGGACATCTCCGGCATTGAGGAAAAGGAATGGCAGTCCCGTCCCCTGGCTCCTATCTATCTCCCATGCTGACCTCCCTGAATTCCAAATTACCTCCGTGTATAGATCAGATCTGTCATACCATTATATGACTGTGTTTTAAGTAATTTTAATTTGATCTCGCGGTCCGCATTTTCAAAAAGGCGAATGCCGGAACCTAAGAGTGTTGGAATTACAGTAATATAATAGTAGTCAATTAAATTTTCATTGACTAACTGACCGACAAGATTAGCTCCGCCGCATATCCAGATATCTTTTCCGCTTTCTTCCTTTAATCCCTTTAACAAACTGACAGGATCCATATTTGCAAACCGGATTTTTTCGGAGGAAATAGGATCATTGTGTGTAATGACATAAGTTGTAAAGTCGTTATATACCCACTCTTCGGGAGAAAGCTCGGTAACAATTTGATGATAAGTGTTCCAACCCATTAAAATTGTATCAATATCCTTTACAAACTCAGAGTAGGCATCAATATTCTCGTTCTCATTGCCCTGGCCTTTCAGCCAATCGACACCGCCCTTTTTATCCGCAATATATCCGTCAAGGCTCATTGCGATAAATAAACTGACTTTTCGCATATTTTATACCTCAAAAATTCTGCTTCCGGTATCAAATGCTGGAAGCTCAGCCTTATATAATGATTTGAATTTACTGTTCCAGGAGACCATAAATTTCATATCTCGAAAGCATATTCTGAAGCATCATTTTTGTACCCATTAGCTGCTTATAAGTTGCAGTCTTTATTTTGCCTTCTTCCCTTAACTTTTCCATTTTAGCTGCAGTATCATTGTATTCCTTTTGAATTGCCTGAAGCATTTTTTCAAATTTTTCTTCGCGCTCGGACATAACCTTCCTCCTAATATTGATCTGTTCACTGAAATTATACCATGTATGTTTTGATAGAGCTATCTTTTTTGGAAGCTATACGGCAATGAGTTTACAGACATATAGCAAACGACAAAAATATTTGCCGTTTGCTATAAACCCTCCGGGAGATACCTTTGCAAATTGCTAATCAAACTTTTTTTTGATATAATGTGGACGGGTCAAATTCCAGGGATAGCGTGCAGAATTTGAGAAGAACAGATAATTTTAATTACGAAAGGAATGACAAGGATCATGAAAAGAAGAATCATCTGTCTGCTTATCATTGCTTTGCTTGGCGCTGCGGCAACAGGCTGCGGTTCCGAAAGAAATACTGCAGAGGAAGAGCAGGCGGAAAGTGCGGAGGAGGAAGCTCTTCTGTCCGGTAAGCATTATGTAAACATCAACATTAAGGACAAAGGGACGATCAAGGTGGAGCTTGATGCGGATGCTGCGCCGATCACAGTGACCAATTTTGTGAATCTGGTGAAAGAGGGCTTTTATGACGGATTAACGTTTCATCGTATTATTGAAGGCTTTATGATGCAGGGCGGAGATCCTGCAGGAACCGGCATGGGAGGCGCGGAAAGAACGATTGTCGGAGAGTTTGAGAGTAACGGTGTGAAAAATCCCATTTCTCATACAAGGGGAACCATTTCCATGGCGCGCTCAACGATGCCGGACAGTGCAAGCTGTCAGTTTTTTATCATGCATCAGGACGGTACTTATCTTGATGGGGATTATGCCGCTTTTGGACACGTCACGGAAGGAATGGAGATTGTGGATGATATCTGTGAGAATACCACAGGCCAGGGTCAGAACGGGATGGTTCCGGAGGAAAACAGGCCGGTGATTGAAAGTATTGAATACGTGGAATAAGTCGAAAAAAATGATATCCCGGCGGTTGCTTTGGCGGCCGCCGGAAACCTCTTGTTTGAAGGCTTAAAATGCCGGAAGCCAGTCAGGGTACTCAAGTCTCCTGTGGAGAATTAAAAAGCAATTCCTTAACAATGATATCTGCACATTCAGCCGCGCTTTGCAAACCTGTATCTACTCTCAAACTATACGTTATATTTTTTGCCATCAATTCATGTTGTTCGTCGGATTGGCGCTTATATCTGCCTCCGCGAATAATATTTCTTTTTCTGCAAATGTCCAGCGGACAATATACAGTTTGCTTCGATATATCTATCATTTTCCGGATATGTATCGAAAAGAAATGAGAGTGAAAGGTAACTGTCGGTTAGAAGAAATTATTACAGGGTATTGAAAATTCTACTCTCTTTTAGTAAACTGTTTAATGTCGAAATACAGCATATTGCTGAAATATTATATGCCGCCGCCTGCCAGTGTTTTCTGAGTTTGACACAGGGGATGTGAATCGGGAAAGAGCAGAACAGGCATTTAAGATCTTGAGGGGGAGAAAAGCAATGGGATTAAATGAAGCACAAAAGAAGGAACGTTCAGAGTTTTTGGAGAAAAATCTGGAGATTACCGAATGTTCTCAGCGAAAACCCTACGTTTTCATCAGTTATGCCAGTGATAACTGGAAAACAGTATTCCAGTCCGCTGTGGTGCCCATGCAGAAGAAGTACGGCCTGCGGGTTTATGCGGACAAAGCCTTTGACAAGGTAAACGACAAATGGATTGTCCCCATGCTGCGCAATGTGCGCGGTGCGGACGTGGTTGTGGCTTTCATCAGCCAGAGCTATATCGAGAGCTATGCCTGTTTTCTGGAATTGCTGACCGCTGTTAACAACAGAAAGCAGATCGTATTCGTCTCTTTGGAGGATCAACTCCATCTGGGTGATACCACCGATCAGCCCGTCGTGGAGCGGGGCGTGAAGAACGAGATACTAAACCAGGGAGCGAACATCTCCACCAACACCAACAATACCTCCAACGACACCATGCGGGCGATGAAGTCGGCTTTCACCAGCCTGTCCACATTGCTGGAGCAGGATGCATTGTCCAAATACGATATTTCCGACGCTTTTATCAACTTCTTCCGTGATGCCTCCATCAACCGGAAAACCATCAATGATCTCGGAGCAGTGCGGGGGACGATCAAGTCGGTCAGCCGCGATGTGTTTGATCAGTCTCTGATCTCAGGGTCTATTCAGAAGTCTGCGCAGAAAGAGGTTTCTGCCCCCGCAGAAGAGGAGCAGCAGCCTGCTTCCACAGTTGCCGGACAGGCCGCAGTGGAAACCGTCGGTCAGGCGGAGCCTGTATCCGGGTCAGTACCTGTTGACCGTACGGAACCCGGGTATGCGGCCGTCAGCCATTCGGAACCACTGCCTGGGCAGGAGTCGCAGCAGAGAGTGGACTTTTCTTTCTCAGACAACGAGAAGGGAAAGAAAACGAAAAAACCGCAGAAGATCAAACTTATCGGGATCGTGGCCGCTGTGGCCGTGCTGGTGTTGTTCTTTGCCCTGCCGGGCGGCACGAAGCAGGTTACCGACAGAGCCTATACGACGCCTGGCGGAACTTCGGGTACCTACACCGGCACCTGGAAGGGGAAACCTGAAGGACAGGGCACCCTTACGGCGGAAGACGGACGTGTTTATGAGGGCGAATGGCTGAGCGGGCTGCCAAATGGCCAGGGGACTATGACAGATATCGACGGAGTTGTCTATGAGGGCGAGTGGAAGGACGGAAAACTCAGCGGCCATGGCGTCAGAACAACAGCTGACGGCGTGGTTTATGAAGGCGAGTGGGAAGAGAGCCGGCTAAACAGTGGAACTGCCACATGGCCTAACGGCGATGTCTACGAAGGAGAATTCAGTGACAATCAGCTTAATGGTTTCGGAGTCTGTACTTATATCGACGGCATAATTTATGAGGGCGAGTGGAAAGACGGCCTGAGTAACGGTACAGGTACTATGACATGGCCCGATGGCGAAGTTTATGAAGGGAACTGGAAGGATGGTCAGCCTGACGGTCACGTTGTCCATACTGCTGTCGATGGTACGATTTACGAGGGCGAGTGGAAGGATGGCATGCGCAATGGCCCCGGCGTCTATACCTATACCGATGGAAGCACCTACGAGGTTCAGTATGAAAATGATGAGCTGAACGGCGACTGCGTCTATACCAAAGCGGATGGAAGTGTGGAGAAGGAAATCTGGGCAAACGGACAGAAGATTGAAAAAACCGAAACGCTTGAATTGGATGACGGCACTTATACTGGCACCACGAAGGATGGCAAGCCCGAAGGCACAGGCACTTTTACCTATGCCAACGGTGCGGTCTATGAGGGAGAATTCAAAGACGGTGAAGCGAATGGTCAGGGTACTACGACTTGGCCCGACGGCACGACTTATGTGGGTGAATTTAAGGACGGCAAATGGAGCGGTCAGGGTACTATGACATGGCCTGACGGCATAGTTTATGAAGGCGGATGGGAAGACGGCCAATACAATGGCCAGGGCACTATGACCTTTCCCGACGGTCAGAAATATGAAGGCGAATATGTGGACGGTAAGCGCAATGGCCAGGGTACGTTTACCTATTCCAATGGCAGTGTCTATGAGGGCGAATTCAGAGATGGCGATTTTAACGGCCATGGCGTTCTCACCTATACCGACGGTTCTTTCTATGAGGGCGAATTTGTGGACAGCAAAAAGCATGGCGACGGCACCTATACCAAAGCCGACGGCACTGTGGTAAATGAGAAGTGGGATCACGGCACGAAACTTGAGGATTAATCCCTCCCATCTGCCACAGGTTCATAGGTTTTTTCAAAAATATGCTTCTTGATAATATAGATATCTGTAGGATCATCTTCCCTGGCTGCCAGATAATCCCCGGGCAGCCCCAACAGATAGCTGTCGCCCCAGGAGATGACGACCTTGGTGGTGCGCTCCAGACGGCGTGCATGGATCCGGCGTCCGGGCTTCGTTATGCATGCCCTGGCATAATCTTTCAGGCTCTTTGGATTTTGATCCTGTGCATCGAGCCCCTGCCTGCGAACCGCCCTGTGGATGAGAGGCGCATACTCGCCGTGGAACTGGTAGGGGGCGTCCAGCGTTTTGTTGTTTGCCCGGAACACATCCTCCTTATTGATGTAGACCTCACCCTCAGCCCCGATTATAAAGTATGTGTCCTCTTCTATGAAAAAGCTCTGATCCCCTTCCAGCATCCGTATTTCTACCCGGGTTCCGGCCGGATAGATGTCCGTTGCCCGCACATAGCCGATCGTCAGCCGCTTTTTCCGGTAAAACGGCTCTGCGGACAGATCGGGCGTATCCGCGGATCCGGGATGGATTATGTCCTGATTCAAAAAATACTGTTCCATCCGTGCGGAAATAATCCGCCGGGCTGCCATCTTCAGCTGGGTAGGGCAGTAGCCGTACAGCCGCCGGTATTCCGCGCTCAGAGCGTCCTTTTCCAGAAAGCCGCCCGATTTGCGTATGTGGCCGCCTCCGTTCCCCAGGCCCTCGGCAAGGAAACCTGCCAATTCATTTGCCTTTGTTTCCCGGACGCAGCTTCGTACGGACAGCTTAACCCCTTCGGTCAGCATACAGTACACGACGCAGACATCGATGATATCCACCTCAACCAGCATATCACTGATGATTCCAAGAACATTGGGATCGCATTCCTCTGCCCCCACAATGGCAAATCCATGACCCTGGCTGTATTCATAGTAATCATAGCCCGACAGAGCCTGGCCGGTGAGTCGCAGCTCGTTCAGCGACAGGTTGCAATTCTGGAATCGAAAGAGTTTTCCCTGGTCGCAAACGGTTTCCAGGCAGTCCCGCAGATCCCGATCCATGGGGTGGCGCAGCTCCTGCATCCGGTTCGTATCCATATACAGGCCGTAGTAGAGGGCGGTTGAAAGATTCGGGCAGGCGGAGAAAGAGAATCCTTCTTTGCACAGTAAATCCCATATAATCACGGAACATGCCCCATAATTGCTTCGTACCTCTTGCAGAGGGGGAAGCAGATCTGTGTCCCTCACCATGTGATGATCAATCACGGCAATATTTTTTGCAGAAAATTGCTGTACGTTTTTTTCGCCATACTGGCAGTCCACTGTGAGCAGAAGCTCCGGCTCCGGCTCCAGGAATTCCACATGCTCTATGGGAATGTTCAGTTCCGCAATCATTAAAACCAGATTGGCTTTCTGGATGGGGGCTCCGCCATAGACCAGGCGTACCTTTTTGGCGTGTTCCTGCAGGTAGACGAAAATACCGTAGCCGCTGGCGATGGCGTCCGCATCAGGAGAGTTATGGCATTGGATGACGATGCTGTCGAAAGCCAGCAGTTCGCTTATTTTCATATCTGTGCTCCTCCCTGTCTATATATGAATAAATATATCACAGATTCGGAGACTTCTCAACCTGATGTCGTCAGGCGCAGAACCCCCTCATTCCCAATTGATATATATCCATTCTGTATAAAATGCTTGCTTGTTTTTTGGATTTACTTTAAACTGGATACAACAACGGGATATGATGGATACTGGTATTCTGTTACGGCCTGCCAGAGCGGCTCACCATATGTTATTGATGTACAATAATCATTTGACCAAAAAAGGAGCAGATATGAAAAGATTTTTCCATTTGCTGAACAGACTCTTAAGCATATTATATAAAGCCTTTCCGTTTTTTGTGGGAATGTATTGTTATTATCCGGTATTTGTGGAGCAGGAGCATTCCTTTCCTTTCCTGGATTCGGTTTACTCTTCGGTTAAGCTTTACTCAGGCGCTATCGAGAGCGGCGTTGAGGTAGGCGCTCTCCTGCAGATGGCTCGTTTCCTGGCGCTGGCCGCTACCTTCAATATCGTGATAAACGCCCTTGACAGGATGAATGACGTCATTACCCGGCTCAAGCTTTTTAGTCCCAATGCTACAGTAGTCTATGGTGATTCCAGTTATGTGGGGTATATATATGAAAGCCTACCTCCGGGACAACGGATACGCGGAGAGGAAAAGCTGATAGGCGGCGCCTCAAGATACCTGATTATGTTCTCAGGGGATAACGCAAATCTTGAATTTTATAACAGAAATTACGAATCCCTTAAAGACAAAAACGTGTATCTTATGCTGGAGGATATATCCAGGCAGAATATTGAAAATCCGCTGATCACGGTTTTCAGTATAGCAGAAAACTGTGCAAGGCAATACTGGAGGGATTATCCCGTTATCCGGAATGAAAAGATTGCAATCATCGGTTTTGGGGATGTGGGCAAAAATATTCTGTTTTATGGACTCCAGGTGAACCTGATTGATCCTGCACAGCATCTTGAATATCATATTTATGGCGATGGAAGAGAATTCCGGCGTGAGCATACGGAGCTCGATCAGTTAGGGCCTGATGAGGTGATATTTCACGATGATGGGAAATATGAATTTGCACAGATGGCGGATTTTGACCGGGTAATCGTATGTGGCGGCACTCAGGCGAACTGCAATATTGCTATTGTAAGCAAGTTATTTGTATCGGCCCCGGTCAGTTACCAGATTTATGTATACGCTCCGAACGGCGACATCGTATCGAATCTTTTTGGAAAGGACAGACTCATATGTTTTGGTACGACAAAGCAGACGGCTTCTCCGGAAATTATTTTCAACGAAAAATCTATGGAGGCCGCCCGCAGGCAGCATGAATCCTATATGAAAAAGTATGGCGGAACACCATGGGAGAAGCTTGACGCCTTTAAACGTTACTCAAATGTAAGCTCCTCAGATTACCGGCATGTTATCAACCGACTGCTTGAAGAGGGCGTGAGCCTGGAAACAGCTGCGGAGCTTGAGCACATCAGATGGTGCAGGTATCATTATTTGCACAACTGGAAATATGGTCCTGCCGTTGATACCGCAAAAAGGATCCATAACTGCCTTGTCCCTTTTTCGGAGCTCAGCGAGGCTGAAAAAATTAAGGATATTGAGGCAATAAAAAGTACGGCGGAGAAGGAGTACTTATGACGAAAGCAGGAGCACAACTCTCCAGCCTGAGAGCTTATCTTCAGACACCGTAGCAGATGGAGGAAACCTTTGAAAAGCTTAAGGGTATTGGTTACTGCATTGTCCAGGTGCAGTGGATTAATCCCGAAATTCCGCCGGAAACAGTGGCGGCTGCCCTCAGGCGAACGGGACTTATAAGTGTTTCCACACAGGATTACTATCAGGAGGTGAGGGATAACCTTGCGCCTGTTTTGCGGCTCCATGACCTGTGTGGCAGCAAAAATATCTGTGTCAGCGGGATACCGCAGCAGTTTCTCTCAGAGGAAGGCTGCCTGGCTTTTGCCAAAGAGCTTACCGACTTTTCGGTTCGAATGAAGGCGCTTGGAAAAGTGGTATCCTTTCATCCAAGGGTGCAGGAATACTGTTGCTTTGGGGGAAAAAGCGCCGTGGAAATCCTGATGGAAAACACGCCGGATACCTTTCAGCTGGGACTGGATATGTATCATCTGATCAAAGCAGGGCTGGAGCCGGAGGAATGGCTGCACAGGTATCAGGGAAGAATCGAATTTGTCCACTTTAAGGATTACCGTCTGAATGCTGACGGGGAGGAAGAGCTTGTTCCGGTGGGGCAGGGACTGATCGACTGGATACCCGTGGTCAGAGCCTGTAAGGAAACCGGGGTAAAGTGGATTTTTGCGGAGCAGGAACGCTGGCAGAAGGACGCCTTTCTCTGCATGGCGGAAAGTCTGGATTTTTTGCGGGAAATGGGCGTATATCCAAAATGATGGCCGGCCCACTTCATTAAAACGCTTTTTGGTTTCATCAAAGATTGATCAGAGCCAAATAGTCTGCAATACCGTCCTCATCGTTACTGCCAATTACCAAATCTGCGTTTTGTTTAACCTCGTCTATGGCATTGCCCATAGCGACGCCTTTCCCGCATAGCCTGAGCATCCCGATATCAGCGTAATCATCGCCAAAAGCCATAATTTCTTCTGCCGTTATCTGGCATACGGAGCATACCTCTATGATAGCGTTTTCCTTTGTTGCCGTCTTTTTGGTGAACTTATACCAGTATCCGTCTGAAAAGCGCAGGCAGTCGCACTCACTGAGCAATTCCTGAAGCTTCTTTGCCTGGCGGTCATCCAAAATCTCTACACACATTTTCAGAGAACTTTCTTCAAAATCAGTAAAGTCCGTGTAGATGCTCGCCCCCCAGCTTTGATCCTGCTTTTTGGGATCAACTCTGTAATTCCAGTAATGGGAATCTATCGTGTCAATTGTTATCTGGCAGTCAATACCGCATACTTCTCTGGCGGATGCAATCATCCGTCTCGTTTCTTCTTTGGAAAACCCGGCTTTGTAAATATACTCTCCCTTATATTTTACCAGAGCTCCGCCGCTTACAATCAAGATGTCCGGTTGTAATTCTTCTATAAAAGATAAGATGTTTTGTATCCCTCTGGAGGTGGACACTCCAATCAATATGCCCTTTTCCCGGCATTTTTGCAATGCATTCAGAGTGACTTGCGAAATGGTTTTATCACTGCGCAGCAATGTTCCGTCAAGATCAAACAAGAGTAATTTCCAGTTTTGCATTTTTCTTTTATCTCCCAGGAAAGTCTAAATGTAATCAAAAATTCCCTGCACGGCATCTGCTATATTTATGGTATCTGTTAATGGCAATTGACCTGCCTTTTTGTGCCCGCGTATGGTTAAATCAAGAAGAGAGAGTTTTTCACATTGCGCATATCCTTGAAAGTCCTTTGTCTTAACCGGGATATGCAAAGGACTTTCCGTAGAATTTTCATAGATTGGACAGCCAATAATCTCCCCGGAAGAGTTGAAAAAATGATTGCTTACGATAAGTACAGGATGTTTAATATGCTCAATTTTAAGAATGTCACCCTGATGTAATTCTTCTGGCATTACCACACTTCCTTTCCAACAGGTGCGCCCCAGTCATATTCCCCATCAAGATTTAAATTCCCGCCGTATTGGTCAGCTCTTTCTTTCAAAGTTTTATGCTTAAATTGTTTTGATAATATAATCGTCCCATTAGAAGCGGTGATATCTAAAATATCATTTAAGGAAATTCCGGCTTCCCGAAGAAGTTCTTTGGGAATACGGATTCCCTGACTGTTACCCCATTCTTTTATCTGTGCCTGCATGAGAAATCCTCCTTTTTGTATATACTTAGTATATACGTCTTCTTTTTAAAATACAAGGGATATTTTTGACAGATGGAGGCTTTTGTTTTATCCTGTTTCGCCGCTTATATCTATTCTTAGGGAAAAAGGAATGCCTGGTATTCCGACGTGGCGGCAATGGAGCCTGGCAGGATCAGAGAAAAATGTTGTGGATGATCTTGTTGACTCCCCCTGGAAATCGGCTATAATAAGATTATATCCAATAATAGCCGAAAGGAGATGCATCCGTTGGAAATCAAACGCAGCGTCAGTCCGGGAAAGGAACTGACGAGGGCTTTTCGTATTTTGGATAGGGGTACTGTTCCAAGGGGGACGGGTGCGATTATCTGTATGAGACCGGAACTGTCTGCTGTAGATGCCGGGAATTTTATTGTTCCGGTGTGGATGATTTAGTATCATGATTTCCGCCCGATACGGTGAAGCTGTGGCTTTAAGGTAATGTCCGACACAACAAGCCCTTCCCGCTGGCTCAAAACGTATTCCACGGCTCCCGCCACCTCCTCCGGCAGCAGATAAGATTCCGCTTCTTCGCCCTCCTTAAAATTGGCATTCCGGTAGAGGTTGGTCTTAGTCATATCCGGGGAAATGGTCACCACCTTCACGCCGTATTTCCTTGCCTCGTCAAAGAGACTGCGGGAAAAGCTGGAGAGCCCTGCTTTGGTAGCGCCGTAGGCGCATCCGTGGGGATTTGAGCTGCCGGCGGTGACGGATGAGATATTGATTATATAGCCCTTATTTTTCTTCAGATCCCGAAGCAGCAGATTGGTGAGAATCATGGGAGCCTCAAGATTGGTTCTCACCATCTGCTGTATTTTTTGGGCATTGAGCTCCTCGTGCAGACCGTAATAGGCTGTCCCGGCATTATTGACCAGTGCGGTCAAATGATTCTGCGCGGCAATCTTTTTGACAATATCACAGAGCTTTTCCGTATCCAACAGATCGCAGGTGATTGCGTGAAAACGGTCGGTGGGAAGCTCCGCCTCATAATCCACATGAAAATTTCTTCCAATCCCGAACACCTCATAGCCGAGCTTACAGAGGGTTTTGCTGACCGCAAGCCCGATGCCGGAGGACGCGCCGGTGACGATTGCCGTATGGTTCATTCTTGTCCATGCTCCTTCCATAAAAATATTTTTTCTTTCGGTATTTTTTCTTTAAGCCGGTCTGTCAGAAACCCTTCCATCCGCTCTGTCAGCTCCTGTGGATAGTGGTAAACCCCTCCGTCATTCTGATAGGGAAACTGCACCACTGCGGAGTCGGGCTGATTTTTTCTCATTTTTTTCAGGTAATCCTGAGAGACGCGGAAGGTTCCCACGCTTACATCCTCTATTTTATCCATAGCAAGCCCGGCAAACACCTGCCTGAGCATCTCGCCGTAGTGCTGCTCCCAGTCCCTGCAATAGATCATGGGATCGAAGCAGAGCCGCAGAGAAAAGCCCCTCTGAATGGCCTGCCTGGCGCTGGCAAGTCTCTGGCTCAGGGAAGGAGTCCTGTGTTCATAGGCATCGATGATGGCCTGAGGCGAGAGGGTAATCGCATATATGATTCCGGGAATGGGAGAGTGCTTTTGCCAGAAAAGACTGCCCGCGGATTTGGTGCGGATCTCAAGCTTCAGCGGATTTTTGGAACCAGTCAGCGTCTGTGCAAATGAAATCCACTCCGCAGTATACCCGGTCATCTGTTCCATTGCCAGCATGTCCGTATCATAGGAGATACAAAGATACATGGGGTGGTCTTTGAGGTGAGCCCTGACCTCGTCAAAAATATCCTCCAGATTGACAAATACCACCATATTTCCGGAGGGGTACATCCCCTTTAAATAGCAGTATTCACAGTCATAAACACAGTTCATGATGCAGGAAGTATAATAAAAATATTCATTTCCAAAGCTCTGGCAGACAGGTGCGCCCTTGTAGATCAGGTTTCCCTGTTTCGCCCCAAGGATCAGGTTCTGCGCTCTTTGCTGCGAGATAAAATCCTGCCCTTTCCGGCAGAACACATCTTTATAGTGGTCGATAAAAATGATGCTTGCATTGGGGAACCTTTCAAGGATCCGCTTTGTCCTGGGGTGGTCCCCTATGGCCTTTTCCACGTAAATATGAGAAAAAAATGGGTTATAGTAATCTTTCCTTAAGTTCTTCAAAACACTGTTTTCCTTCCCGCTTGTCCCAGCACGGAAGTTTCCCTGTCCGATACATTTCCTCAAGAACAGAAGTATAATCGATGCCTGACAAAATACAATAGCGAAGATGCTGACGGAGTGATTCTGACATTGTCCTGGAACAATGCAGATCGCAGCAGAGTTTATCCCAATTCTCCTGCAGGAATTTTTCCTGAAAAAGATCAGCCTGACGCTCTTCGCGGGCAATAACCTGCAAATCTTTTATATAATCTGTGAGAAATCCCATATTCCCGGCAATCAGATTTCCAATTTGTTCAGAAGTAACCCTTCCGGCATTTCCGTCATCAGATACTACCTTTAAAAAGCTCATCCGGTGAGGCCCGAAAAAACAGGAGCCTGCCTGATAGATGGCGGATGCTTCCATATCATAAAGAAAAAAATCCGTTTCTTCTATATTAACAGGGGTATTTTTTTCATATGGTTTTGGGCCTGTAAGGATTGGCGCTTCTGCAAAGCTGTGCCGGAATAAAATATCCGGATAAAAGGTTCTGCCGGTAATCTGTTCCTTGATTTTATTGCACAGAAAAAGCTTTCCTGTCTGGCAGGAGTTTTCTGCACCTGATACATTTTTATTCCATATCTGTCCGCAGACACCCACATTCAGAAGAAAATCCCCCTGTTTTTCATGTCCGACGCCATACTCTGTGCAGATGCTGCTGAGAGCTGTGGCCGCCGGAATCATGCCGGTTCCGCTTATGATAAGGCATAAGTCTGCTTCCTGGCCGGGCAGGCCATTATTAAAAAACACCTGGAAGCGGGTATGGGAAATATCCTTTTTTAACTGAAAGCGGGTGATGAATGGATGGGCTTCGGCATACATTGCCGTTATGATATAAATCATGATTTCACCTTTATGTTTTCCATCTGGCAGTGTTTCAGTGCTTTACCACATTGCGAAGCGTTTCCCCGGCCGCATACCGACGTACATTTTCCAGGCAGATGCTGACTACATTATGCAATGTCTCAGAAAGATGGTAGCCCCCCGATACATGCGGCGTGAGAAAGACATTCGGGATATCCCACAGTCTGTGATCTGCCGGAAGCGGTTCAGGCTCAGTCACATCCAGGGCGGCGCCTGCCAAATGGCCGGATTCAAGAGCATCACACAAATCCTCCGTACATACCAGATCGCCCCGGCCACCATTGAGGAAGAAACTTCCCGGTTTCATAATCTGAAAAAGCTCTTTACCAAAAAGACCCTTTGTCTCTTTGGCGCTTGGCAGAAAGGAAACCACCACGTCTGCCTTGGGAAGAAGCTCTCTAAGCCCGTCCATTGTATGGAGTTCATCCATGTAAGGAGGACATTCTCCGAAAGTTCGTTTGACACCGATCACGCAGGCTCCCAGGGCATGAGCCAGAGTGGCAAAATGCTTTCCGATATTGCCGGCACCGAGGATCAGGATCGTTGCATCCGTGATGGAGACTACTTCTCCCTTATCGCCCCAGAGGTGACGAGTCTGATCATCTCTGTATAAGTGAAGCTTTTTCTGAAGGCATAAAAGCATGGCGAACATATGCTCCGCTACCGCTTTGTCGTAGGCGCCGCTGCTGTTGGTCAGCAGGGTGTGCGGGCTCAAAACTCCCTCTTTTACATAAGGATCATATCCCGCTGAATTCAGATGAAGCCAGGCAAGTTTTTCGCAGGACTGTATCATCTCGGCAGGTACATTTCCCAGAATGATCTGGGCCTGCTGCACTTGCTCTACCGTCACATCAGAGAAAGTGGTATAGCAGTATTCTGCTCCTGGCAAAAGCTGCCTGAGCTGTTCTTTTTGCGTTTGGGCCATGGGGATTGCGACCAAAATCTTTTTTTCTTCCATTTAAATTATCCTCTTTCCATAAAAATACTATGTCGTAATAAAGGGCAAATTTTGTCGTTCGCTATAGTACCTGGAATTATACCACAGGTTTTCACTCCCTGCGAGAAAAATTTTTCATTGAAAAATATTGAAAAATATTTAATTTCGTGGAGTGAAGGTTCTTGCTTTCCGGGGAGATGCAGGGTAATATAGAAGTACAAGGTTTTTGTCACCTGTTTACCTGCTTATGAGAAAAGGAGAAAGTGATGTTAGAAAAATGGTTTAAACTCAAAGAGAACAACACCAACATCAAGACAGAAGTAGTTGCCGGTATCACGACTTTCATGACAATGGCCTACATTCTGGCAGTCAACCCGTCGATTCTGTCGGCATCCGGTATGGACAGCAACGCTATCCTGATGGCTACGGCCCTTGCTTCCTTCATCGGTACGCTTGCAATGGCTCTTCTTGCCAACTATCCCTTTGCCCTGGCGCCGGGACTTGGCCTGAATGCCTATTTTGCCTACACGGTATGCGGAGCCATGGGATATTCCTGGCAGATTGCACTGCTGGCAGTGTTTGTGGAAGGTCTGATCTTTATCGTGCTGTCTGTGACGAATGTACGGGAGGCAATCTTCAATGCCATTCCTCTCCAGCTGAAAAAAGGCGTTTCGGTGGGAATCGGATTGTTTATTGCTTTTATCGGCTTTCAGAATGCGGGAATCGTAGTGAATTCCGACTCCACGCTGGTTACCGTGATTGACTTTACGGCAGATTTTCATACGGCAGGTATCAGCGCACTGCTGGCTGTCATCGGTACTTTCGTGATTGCGATTCTTTATATCAAGGGAGTGAAGGGCTCTATTCTGATCGGAATATTTGCCACATGGATTCTCGGTATTATCTGTCAGCTCACGGGATTGTACACAGTGGTTCCGGAAGCGGGATATTATTCACTGATTCCTTCCTGGAGCAGCTTCAGCATTACATCGATTGGGCTGACCTTTGGACAGTGCTTTAGGGCTGACTTTGGTTCCATCAGAATTATGGACTTTATTGTAATTATTCTGGCGTTTCTCTTTGTAGATATCTTCGATACACTGGGAACTCTGATCGGGTGCGCGAACAAGGCGAACATGCTGGACAAAGAGGGCAAGCTCCCCCGTATCAAACAGGCGCTTTTGGCAGACGCCATTGCAACCAGCGCAGGCGCTGTGCTTGGCACTTCCACCACCACCACGTTTGTGGAGAGCTCTTCGGGCGTGGCAGAAGGCGGAAGGACAGGACTTGCTTCCGTAGTGACAGGCTTTTTGTTCCTGCTTGCCATCTTCTTTGCACCGATCTTTACTGCAATCCCCGGTTTTGCAACGGCTCCGGCGCTTTTGTTTGTAGGTTTCCTCATGATCACGGCCGTGACACAGATCGACTTCGACGATCTGACAGAGGCGATTCCCGCTTATCTGTGCCTGCTTGCCATGCCGCTTCTGTACAGTATTTCAGAGGGAATCGCAGTGGGCGTTATCTCTTATGTGGTGATCAATGCGGTATGCGGGAAGGCAAAGAAGATTACGCCGCTCATGTATATTCTTGCGGTATTGTTTATCTGTAAGTATATTTTCCTATAAAAAAGGGATTTATTATAATAACTTAAAATGAAAATCAGACCTGAAAGGAGAGAAAATGGCATCAAAAGTATTTTTTTCCAAAGAAATCACACCCGAGAAAGTTGTGGAATTGTACCGCCTGGTTGGGAAAGAACTGGAAGGAAAAGTGGCAGTAAAGGTTCACTCCGGAGAAGAGGGAAATCAGAATTTTTTGAGACCGGAATTCTGGAAGCCCATAGTTGAGCATGTGGGCGGAACCGTGGTGGAGTGCAATACCGCTTATGAGGGAAGCCGTGATACGACACAGAGACATATGGAGACATTAAGAAAACATGGCTGGAGCAAATGCTTTAAGGTAGATCTGCTGGATGCGCAGGGACCTGACCTGGAACTGCCGATTCCCAATGGCAAGAAGATCAAGAAAAATTTTGTAGGCAAGGACATTGCAAACTATGATTCCATGCTGGTTCTCTCTCATTTCAAGGGACATCCCATGGGAGGCTACGGCGGGGCAATCAAGCAGTTATCCATAGGAGTGGCATCCTCAATGGGGAAAAAGTACATCCACGGAGTGGGAGAGCTGGAGGATTTCTGGTCATCGGATCACGATTCTTTCCTGGAATCCATGGCGGATGCAGCATCCTCTGTCATTGAATATTTCAAGGGAAATGTGGTGTACATCAATGTCATGAAGAATATGTCTGTTGACTGCGACTGCTGCGCAGTGGCGGAAGATCCCTGTATGGGAGATATCGGAATTCTTGCTTCCCTGGATCCCGTTGCGATCGACCAGGCATGTCTTGACCTTGTGTATGCATCCGACGACCCGGGCAGAGATCATCTCATTGAGAGAATCGAATCCCGCAACGGTGTACACACAATCGAAGCGGCGGCGGAGCTGGGCTACGGCGTAAGAGAGTATGAGCTGATTGAGAGCTGAGGTGTTTGAGAGGTTTCCGGAGGCTCAGAAGATTTTAAAGTGAACGCAAAAAATTTTTTGTTCCCCATACTTTAAACGGATGATGAAAACCTGCGGTTGCTGAGGCAATCGTGGGTTTTTGTTACAATAAGCCGGCTCGCGAAGCGTAGCAGCGTTTGTATTGTATTTACGATATTTATATACTATAATTGTGGTAAGATATGACAGGAGGCAAAAGCATATGGGAATTTATCTGAATCCGGGAAATAAAGGCTTCCGGGAATCAATCCGCTCAAAAATATATGTGGATAAAGACGCAAAAAGCGCGGAAAGGGAGAAAAAATGTTAGAGATTGGAACAAAGGCGCCGGATTTTACCTTACCGGATCAAAACGGAGAGATGCATTCACTTTCAGACTACAAAGGGCAGAAGGTCATCCTTTATTTTTACCCGAAGGATAACACGCCGGGCTGTACGAAGCAGGCCTGCAATTTTGGAGAGCTGTACCCTCAGTTTCAGGAAAAGGGGGCGGCGGTGATCGGAATCAGCAAGGATTCCGTGGCCTCCCACAAGAAGTTTGAAGAGAAATACTCTCTGCCGTTCACGCTTCTTTCAGATACGGAATTGACGGCAATTCAGGCCTATGATGTATGGAAAGAGAAGAAAAACTACGGAAAGGTGTCCATGGGCGTGGTGCGCACCACTTATCTGATCGATGAGGAGGGAAAGATTGCCAAAGCCTTCGATAAGGTCAAAGCGGCGGAGAATCCGCAGGACATGCTGGGAGAGCTTTCATGAGAATCATCCTTGCCCCGGCAAAAAAGATGAGGATGGATGACGACACCCTTGCGCCGGAAGGCCTGCCGGTATTTCTGGAGGAGGCAGAGCGGCTGAGAAAGTGGCTCTGCGGGCTTTCATATGGGGAACTGAAAATACTCTGGAAGTGTAATGACAAAATCACAAAACAGAACATGGAACGGCTGGAAATAATGGATTTGCACAGACGCCTGACGCCTGCAATCCTTTCTTATGACGGAATTGCATACCAGTATATGGCGCCGGGTGTGTTTGAGAATGGAGCGTTTTCTTATGTCCAGGACCATCTTCGGATTCTGTCCGGCTTTTACGGCGTATTAAAGCCCATGGATGGCGTGACTCCCTATCGGCTGGAAATGCAGGCGAAGGTAACGATGGAGGGAAAAAGCCTGTATGATTTCTGGAACCGGAAGCTCTATGATGAGGTTTCCGATGGCAGCGGCGTTATCATCAATCTGGCTTCAAAGGAATATTCCCGGTGTATTGAGACATATTTAAAGCCATCCGATCGCTTTATCACCTGTGTGTTCGGAGAACTGGAAAAGGGAAAAGTGGTGCAGAAAGGGGTATATGCCAAGATGGCCAGAGGGCAGATGGTCAGGCTCATGGCGGAGAATCATGTGCAACAGCCGGAAGAGATGAAAGAGTTTGATGTGCTGGGATATCGATTTGATAAGCAGAGGTCAGATGAAGAGAATTTTATTTTTTTAAAGCAAAATGAAACTCATTAAAAAAGGGTGCCGCACTGAATATGTACGGCGCCCCTTTTTAACACAGGGATGGCTGGCGAAGTCTGACATCCGTTTTAACATAAGGGCAGTTCGCGGAGCGTGCGGCCCGTTGTTTAGCATACTTCCTTGATCTTGGCAATGATCTGTCCCCGGGTTTTTTCAGCAATCTCTTTCGAATTCATATCCTTATATTCTTCATAGGGAATCGGCGGCAGGAAATGCACCTGCGTCCTCACCTTTTTCAGGGAATTGAGCTCAAAGGGCTTGTAGGAGTCAATTAAAGCCACTGGAACAATAGGTGTCCGGGACTTGATGGAGCATTTGAAAGCTCCGGGAAGAAAGTCATGGACTTCATTCCGGTTATGATAATAACCGCCCTCCGGGAAAACAATATACCTTCTGCCGGATTTCACCTCATCCACAATGTTAAGAACCGTCTTAAGCTGCTGTTTCATATCAGTCTTGTCCAGCCTGCTTCCCTTCAGCAGGGATATAAACTGGGTAGTGACCAGCTTATGGGAGCGTTTGTCATCAATCATGACCGTACAGGGCCCGGGATGGCCGGAGATAATACCAAGCGCATCGTATTTTCCCTGATGGTTGGGGTACATTACATAGCCGCCATCGTCCGGGAGATTTTCGGTTCCGTAGACATCCGTGCGAATCCGGCCGTTTCGCTGCAGAATGGAAACGGCGCGCCGGGCGACCGCATAGCGTTCCACTTCGGTGTAGCGCTCATCATGCTTTTCAATATAGGCAGCCTTGCCCAGATAAAACAGTACAAAGGGCAGAGAAATCAGAATTACAAAACAAAATCTTAACACAGCTTTATCCTCACATTATTACATAAAGAAATATACCACATAAGAAAGAAGATTTCAAGAAAACCTTTCTGCCGGGAAGAATCTTCCCATTGACATTTCCCCTGTAAAAACGCACAATAGGAGTATGAAAATACTGTAGGAAATGACGAATAAATTTGCCGTTTCCCATGTCTAAAAAGAACAGGAGAGTGAGCATATGCATTACAGAGTAGCAGGGGCGCCCATGCCGGCGCTGACCATCACAATGGATCAGGGAGAGAGTATTTATACCCAGTCAGGCGGCATGACCTGGATGTCGGACGGATTTACCATGGAGACGAATATGAAGGGCGGCCTTATGAAAGGAATCGGACGGATGTTCTCGGGAGAGAGTCTTTTCATGGCAACCTACACCGCCGGGCGGCCGAATTCGGAGATCACTTTGGCATCCAGCTTTCCGGGGGAAATTAAGGTATTGGAGATAGGACCGGGCAAAGAGTACATAGCCCAGAAAAATTCTTTTCTCTGTGCGACGCCCAACGTGACGCTCAGCGCTTATGTGACGGGAGTGAAGTCGGGCTTCTTTGGCGGAGAGGGATTTGTGCTCCAGAAATATACGGGGCAGGGGCTTGCCTTTTTGGAGCTTGACGGCACCATTGTGGAGAAGGAGTTGGCTCCCGGAGAAAAGATCAAGGTGGACACCGGAAATATCGCCCTTTTTGAGGCAGGAGTCGGGTATTCCTCCGAGATGGTGAAGGGCTTTGCCAATATTCTGTTCGGCGGGGAGGGACTTTTCCTTTCCACACTCACAGGGCCGGGAAAGGTGTGGCTCCAGACCATGAGCGTATCGGAGCTTGCAAAGAGGATCATTCCTTTTATTCCCTCCAGCAAGTAAAAGGGGCTTTCCATAAATTGAAAAGGGCTGTCATACAGCAGCACCGTCAGCTTTGACGGGCTTCGAACGCTGGTGTGACAGCCCTGTAAGTTTAAGTTGAAGTTTAACAGTGAAGTTTGATACAAATAGTGATACAAACAAATGTTCTGAAAAGATTGCCATATACTTAAATATATGATATGATAGGAAGCGAACACACGTTCAATTTCCTGTGATCCTGAAGGGGGCATGATAAGAGATGGAACAGCTTACTCTGTTTTCTGAGGAAGTGAATATGAACGCACCTCTTGCCAGCAGGCTGAGACCTCAGACTCTTGATGACTATATTGGTCAAGAGCACCTGGTGGGGAAAGGGAAGGTACTCAGGCAGATTTTGGAGAGGGATATGATCAATTCCATGATTTTTTGGGGACCTCCGGGAGTGGGGAAAACCACCCTGGCTCGCATTATCGCACACATGACACGGGCGTCATTCATAGATTTCAGCGCTGTCACCAGCGGCATCAAGGAGATCAAGGAGGTCATGAAGCAGGCGGAGAGCAGCAGGCTGATGGGACAGAAGACCATTGTGTTTGTGGATGAGATCCATCGCTTCAACAAGGCACAGCAGGATGCCTTTCTCCCTTATGTGGAGAAGGGGAGCATTATTCTGATCGGAGCCACCACAGAAAATCCCTCCTTTGAGATCAATTCGGCCCTTCTTTCCAGGTGTAAGGTGTTTGTATTGCAGGCACTTTCGGTTCAGGATATGAGAAGGCTTTTGCAGCATGCTCTGACAGACAGACGGGGGCTGGGAGGCCAGACCATTCATATAGAAGAAAAGCTGTTAAACGCCATAGCCGTTTTTGCAAACGGGGATGCAAGGATGGCGCTTAACACGCTGGATATGGCAGTTTTAAACGGGCGGATTGAGACGGATGGTTCTGTCACGGTGGGAGAAGAGGTTCTGGAGCAATGCACCGGCAGGAAGATGCTTCTGTATGACAGAAACGGGGAGGAGCACTATAATCTCATATCGGCGCTGCATAAATCCATGAGAAACTCTGACCCGGATGCCGCCATCTACTGGCTGGCCAGAATGCTGGAGGCCGGGGAGGATCCCCTTTATATTGCCAGGCGGCTGGTGAGGTTTGCCAGCGAGGATGTGGGAATTGCGGATTCAGGCGCCCTCTCAGTGGCGGTGGCGGCCTATCAGGCCTGTCATTTTAACGGAATGCCGGAGTGTGATGTGAATCTGACGCAGGCGGTGGTCTATCTTTCCATGGCTCCCAAGTCCAATGCCCTTTATGTAGGTTACGGCAGGGCGAAGGAGGATGCCAGGAGGATGTTGACCGAACCGGTACCGCTTCAGATCAGGAATGGCGTGACCAGCCTGATGCAGGAACTGCACTATGGGGAAGGCTATCAGTATGCCCACGACAGGGAGGAAAAGCTGACAGAGATGGAATGTCTGCCCGAGTCCTTAAGGGGACGGGAATACTATGTGCCTACCGCCCAGGGAGCGGAGGCACAGGTGGGAGAGCGCCTTGAGCGGGTGAAAGCTTTTAAAAAGTCCATGCAGGAAAAAATTCAGAATCAGGTTTTCGGCAGGGAGAATTGCGGGGAGGAAGAAGATGGAGGCTGATTTGGAAAAGGCAGGGCTGCATAAGACGGATATGTCTCTTATGAGGAAGCTGGAAATTCTGTCCGATGCCGCCAAGTATGATGTCTCCTGTTCCTCCAGCGGAGTGGAGCGCAGGGGAGACGGAACAGGGATAGGCAATACTTCCAGGGCCGGTATCTGCCACAGCTTCGGAGCGGACGGAAGATGCATTTCCCTTTTGAAGATTCTTTTCACCAACGAGTGCATTTATGACTGTAAATACTGTATCAACCGCAGATCCAATGATGTGCCGAGGGCATCCTTCACGCCGGACGAAATCTGCGAGCTGACCATTCAGTTTTACAGGAGGAATTATATCGAAGGGCTGTTCTTGAGTTCGGGAATTCTGGGCAGCCCGGACTACACCATGGAACTGATTTATGCGGCGGTATATAAATTGCGGACAGTATACCGCTTCCAGGGCTATATTCATGTGAAGGCTATTCCGGGAGCCGATTCTGAGCTTGTATACCGCCTGGGACTTTTGGCGGACAGGATGAGCGTTAATTTGGAGCTCCCAACGGCAGAGGGGCTGAAAACCCTTGCGCCCAACAAGCACCGCAAAAATATCCTGACGCCCATGCGCCAGATTCAGCAGGGGATTACGCAGAATAAAAATGAGATCACGCTTTACAGACATGCCCCTTCCTTTGTCCCTGCAGGACAGTCCACCCAGATGATCGTGGGGGCCACGCCGGAGAGCGATTATCAGATCATGATGGTGGCAGAAAATCTTTATCAGAAGTTCGATTTAAAGAGAGTGTATTACTCTGCCTTTGTCAGCGTCAATGAGGATAAGGCGCTGCCGGCCCTTCCGGGAGGGCCGCCCCTGCTTCGGGAACACAGGCTTTATCAGGCGGACTGGCTTCTTCGGTTTTACGGTTTTGAGGCGGGGGAACTTCTGAGCGAGGAGAAGCCGAACTTCAATGTGCTTTTGGATCCTAAAGCGGACTGGGCCTTAAGGCATTTGGAGCAGTTCCCGGTGGAGATCAACCGGGCGGATTACCGGACGATTCTGCGGGTGCCGGGAATCGGGGTAAAAAGCGCCCAGAGAATTGTGCGGGCAAGGCGCAGCGGTAATCTGCAGTTTGAAGATTTGAAGAAGATCGGCGTTACCTTAAAGCGGGCACTGTATTTCATCACCTGCAACGGCAGAATGATGTATCCCACCAGGATGGAGGAGGATTATATTACCCGGAATCTGATCGGGGAGAAGGAAAAGCTTCCCTTTGACAGGGACGGTATGGTCTACAGGCAGCTTTCGCTTTTTGACGATAATAAGGAGTTTGCGTGGCAGCAGGCGATAAACGGCTGAAGGAACAGCTAAAGGGTGAACGGCTAAAGGGTGTGAACAGGAACATGGAAGAGTACTATCTGATCTGCGAGGACTCTCTGGAGGGAGTTTTTACAGGAATTTATGACGCTTATCTGAAGAAGAAGCCCCATGAACAGGTACATCTGTGTGTGGGGCAGGAGGATAACTATCGGCTTTTTGCGGTCTATGAGGAATGTCCGCCGGATGAAGGGAAGGCTGTGAAGGTGGCAAGGACCATAGGAAGGGAGCTTGGGAGAGAGGCCTACATGTCAATCTGCCGGGCGCTGGCTTCCCCGGAGAGAGATAAGGGGGAAGCGGTCTACAAAACAGTGGCGGCGGGACTTGTCATGAAAAACAAAAAGCAGGTAATGGGAAATCTGAAAAATCCATTTATCCACAGAGTATTTGAGCTGGCGAGGTTTACGGCAAACGAGGCGCATTATCATGTGGAATTTTTAAGGTTTAAGGAGCTGGAAAACGGAATTCTCTATGCGGACATGGGGCCTAAGAATAATGTAATTACTTTTGTCGTGCCCCACTTTGCAGACAGGCTTCCGCTGGAGAATTTTGTGATTCATGATACCCTGCGGGAAATCTATGCCCTTCATCCTGCCGGGAAGGACTGGTATCTGGTGAGCGGCGGTGAGCAGATGGAAGCGGGACAAAACAGGATTTATTCGGAAGAAGAGAAAAAATACAGTGAACTGTTCACTCATTTCTTTCATACCATAGCAATAAAGGAACGCAGAAACTTTTGTCTGCAGAGGAATATGCTTCCTTTGAGATATCGAAAGTACATGACGGAGTTTCAATAACGGCTCGGCCTGTCTGTTACAGATTTCGGGAAAAATGACGGAAATTTAAAGGAAATTAAGGTATATTGTTCCTGTTTTCGGGGGATAATAGCTGATGTAACCGAAAGTTCAGGGCATATGTTCCATGAATCTGCAAGAGAGTAAGGCACATTGACGAAAACGATTTCCATCAGGAAAATCCGGCACTGCAGCCAGGAACAATGTACTGAAAAAAGAACTTTACAGGAAAGAAATCTGGTGTTACCTTATTTGTAGACACAAGAAAACGTTTTCTTCCTGTTTTTATGAAAGAAGGAGAGGTGATAATTATGAAACAGCGTCAAATAAGGCTAAGGTTAGAGGAAGTAAAGGATTTCGTGACAGCGGCTTCCAAATGTGATTTTGATGTGGATGTATTTTATAACCGATTCACGGTGGATGCCAAGTCAATTGTCGGAGTGCTGGGGCTTGATTTGAACCGAATCCTGACTGTGTCTTACAACGGATACAATCCGGAATTTGAGAAGATGCTTAATCGTCTGGCTAAGGCGAGTTAGAGAGTGAAACGGGAACCGCTACTGTTCACGGCCCGGAAGCCGTTCACATCTGCTGTTATGGAGAAGAATTAATTGACTCCCTGATAAGGATAGCGTACTATCTTTACAGGGAGTTTTTGTTAGCCAGACATAAGAAGTAAGGTGCGTAAGATGGAGATACGGATATCGGTCAGGAAGCTTGTGGAATTTATACTGCGTTCCGGAAATATAGACAACAGAAGAGTTGCTTTCAGTGAAGCGGCCATGCAGGAGGGCGGACGGATTCACCGCATGATTCAGCGCGGCATGGGGGCAGATTATCAGGCGGAGGTTTCCCTTAAATATGTTTATCAAACCCCCGATTATGATATTTGTATTGAGGGAAGGGCGGATGGGATTATTACCCGGAAAGGGAAACAGTTTGCCACCATCGATGAGATCAAGGGCACTTACCGCGATGTGGGAAAAATGAAAAGTGCGGTTCCGGTACATCTGGCACAGGCCAGATGCTATGCATATATTTACGGAAGTCAGCATCAGCTTAATCAGGTGAGGGTAAGGCTTACCTATTGTAATATGGACACGGAGGAGATCAGATACTTTTATTTCCAATATCTTATGGAAGAGCTGACAGAGTGGTTTGAGGATGTAATCGGGCAGTATCGGAAGTGGGCGGATTTCAGATTTGAGTGGCAGAGACAGAGAACTGCTTCCATTAAAGAGCTGGAGTTTCCTTTTCCCTACAGGAAGGGGCAAAAGGAGCTGGCTTCCTATGTGTATCAGACAATCTACCACAGAAGAAAGCTGTTCATCGAGGCGCCCACCGGTGTGGGCAAAACCATTTCTACCCTGTTTCCTGCGGTCAAGGCCATGGGGGAGGGGTTGGGGCAGAGGATATTTTATCTGACGGCCAAGACAATCACCAGAACGGTGGCGGAAGATGCGCTTGGACTGATGCGGGAAAAGGGGCTTAAGTGTAAATCCATCACATTGACTGCCAAGGACAAAATTTGCTTTATGGGGGAAACTGAGTGCAATCCGGACTTTTGTCCTTATGCCAAAGGACATTTTGACCGGGTGAATGATGCGGTTTACGAGCTGTTGACCAATCTGGACAATTTTGACAGAGAGGTGATAGAGGACTGTGCCAGAGCCCACAGGGTCTGTCCTTTTGAGCTGGGACTGGATGTGAGTCTTTTTGCGGATGTGGTGGTCGGGGACTACAACTATCTGTTTGACCCTCATGTGTATTTGAAGCGTTTTTTCTCGGAAGGAGTGAAGGAAGAGTATCTTTTTCTCATAGACGAGGCCCATAATTTGGTTGACAGAGGCAGGGAAATGTACAGCGCCGTCCTTCGGAAGGAGGATTTTCTTGCCATGAAAAGAACCGTGAAAGAGTATGACGGCACAATCAGTTACCAGCTTGAGGTCTGTAACAGGGAGCTGCTGGAAATGAAGCGGGAGTGCGAGGATTACGTGTATCTGGACCGGGAGGATGTGGAGCCGTTTGCGGGCAATCTAAGCAGGCTCTCAAGGGTAATCGATAAATATCTGGAGGACAATGAGGACAGCCCTGTAAAAAAGGAACTGCTGGAATTTTATTTTGAGGTTTCTCATTTCCTGCAGATTTACGATAAGCTTGATAAGGCTTATGTGATCTACAACCAGCTTGAGCCCGGGGGCGGATTTTTTATGAAGCTGCTCTGTGTGGATCCGTCCAAAAATCTTCGGGAGTGTATGGCGCGGGGAAGGAGCTCGATCCTCTTTTCGGCCACCCTCCTGCCCATTCAGTATTACAAAAGACTGTTGGGAGCTTCCCCTGAGGACTATGAGGTGTATGCCCATTCGGTCTTTGATTCCCGCAGGCAGAGGCTGTTTATTGCGGAGGATGTGACCAGCAGATATACCAGGAGAACCAGAGCGGAATATGATAACATTGCGGACTATATCCGTCGGATTACATCGCAGAGGGAGGGGAATTATATGATTTTCTTTCCTTCCCATGCTTTTATGCAGGAGGTCTGTGCGGTTTACGAGGATAAGTATTCAGATGAATCCCGGGAGGAATATGTGTTCCAGGAGGAGGCCATGGATGAGGAGAGCAGGGAGGCATTTCTGGCTCAGTTCGAGGAGGGGAAGGGAAAGACGCTTCTGGGATTTTGTGTACTCGGAGGTATTTTCAGCGAAGGAATTGATTTGAAGAGGGACAGGCTGATCGGCGCAATCATTGTGGGAACAGGGCTTCCCATGGTGTGCAATGAGCGGGAGATATTAAAGGATTATTTTGAAGAAAGAGGGGATAACGGCTTTGACTTTGCCTACAGATATCCCGGAATGAATAAGGTGCTCCAGGCGGCGGGGAGGGTGATTCGGACGGTGGAGGATGTGGGAATCGTGGTGCTTTTGGATGAGAGATTTTGCACCGTTCCCTATCTGAAAATGTTTCCCAGGGAGTGGAGCGATTATGAGAGAGTATCTTTAAGGAGGATTGAAAAAAGAGTGGAGCGGTTCTGGAACGAGTGGCTATAAGGAGGGAGAACAGGATAGGAGCTGAGTGCAAAAAGGATTGTGGATAACTTTTTTTGCACTCTTTTGACATAAGGGCAGTTCGCGGAGCGGCTGCCCGTTGTTTTGTGTGGAAAAGGTGGTGGATAAACCTTCATTTTACATCAATTTTGGCGGAAAAATGGGTGAAAACAGGGAAAATTGTCAGAAAATGAAGGATTTAAGAAAAAATGACGTCGTGTTTTGCCGAAAAACATTTATTGTGACACAGGTGTCATTGTGGATAACTTTGTGGAAATTGGGGATTTCTCCGTTTTTTCCTCATTTTTTGCATGTGTGTTTTTAAGTAAAAATCTGCAGGAACACGAATTCAAAATAAAAAAATACTGGATTAGTCAATAAAATCAGGCGGAAATTGACTGCCGGAGTTCAAATGTGCCATTTTTGAACTGATGTATACAGAAAAGCCCAAATATGTTAAAATAAAGAAGCCGTTTGACAGCAAAAGAATGCAGATGCATGACGGAAGAAAGAAAAGAGGAGGAGAAAAGTGCATGTGGGCATTTGAAAGTGTTTTTTATCAGATTTATCCGCTGGGATTTTGCGGAGCGCCTTTTGAGAATGACGGGACGCCCGTAAACAGGATACAAAAGGTAGTAGAGTGGATTCCGCATATAAAGAAGCTGAATGTGAATGCAATTTATTTTTCACCGGTATTTGAGTCTGATACTCATGGATATAATACGAGAGATTATAAGAAAATTGATACACGGCTGGGAAGCAACGAGGATTTTAAACAGGTGGTGGATAAACTCCATGAAAACGGAATCCGGGTGGTATTGGATGGAGTGTTCAATCATGTGGGAAGAGGATTTTATCAGTTCCAGGATGTGCTGAAAAACCGGGAAAGGTCTCCCTACCTTGACTGGTTCCATATCAATCTGGGAGGAAATTCCAATTACAATGACGGCCTGTGGTATGAGGGCTGGGAAGGGAACTATGACCTTGTGAAGCTGAATCTGCAGAACGGGGAAGTGGTTAACCATCTGCTGGATGCGGTGAAGTACTGGGTGGATGAGTTTGATATCGACGGGCTGCGCCTGGATGTGGCCTACTGCCTGGATGAGAATTTTGTGAGAAGGCTGCGGAGCTTTACGGAATCACTTAAGCCAGAATTTTATCTCCTGGGTGAGATGCTTCACGGTGATTATAACCGTCTGGTGAATGACAGTATGCTTCATTCCGCCACCAATTATGAGTGCTATAAGGGGTTGTTTTCCAGCTTTAACAGCATGAATATGTTTGAGATCATTCATTCTCTGTTGCGCCAGTTTGGCCCGGAAAACTGGACCCTTTATAAGGGAAAGCATATGTTCTCCTTTGTGGATAACCATGATGTCACAAGGGTGGCAAGTATTTTGAGCAACGAAAAGCATTTGCCCCTGATCTATGCCCTCTGCTTTGGTATGCCGGGAATTCCCTGCATCTATTATGGAAGCGAATGGGGCGCAAAGGGAGAGAAGAGGGAAGGTGATCCCGCCCTTCGTGCGAGCTTTGCGGAGCCGGAGTTTAATGAGCTTTCGGAGTGGATCAGTAAACTTGCCAGGGCAAAGAGAGAATCGAAGGCATTGAATTATGGTGCATTCCGTTCGGTGGTTCTGACCAACAAACAGTGTATTTTTGAGAGAAAGACAGAGGATGAGAGGGTGCTTGTGGCGATCAATGCGGACAGCGAGGCTTACACCGCTCATTTTGATGCGGGATGCGGGCTGGCGGAGGATTTGATTTCCGGTAAGACCCATGATTTCGGCGGCGGAAGCGAGCTTCCTCCCTACAGTGCTTTTTTCTGGAAGATGGAGCGGTAAGTGCAGGCTGAGAGAAGGATAGGGTAAAAAATAGAATCGGATTTCAACAGGTACATTATGAAAGACACATTTTCGGGGCGGCAGTTTTTTATTTTCTGTCACTCCGAAAATGTGTTTTTATTGTGTAGTTTACTTGACATTGAATGTAAAGCGTACTATACTAAAAATGTAAAGCATGCTATACAACAAAAATGCATATAAGGAAGAAGGAGTACTGTTATGCAGACCAGGATTGCACAATACAGGAAGGAGAGGAAGGTCACCCAGGAAGAATTGGCTGATGCGGTCAATGTGACGAGACAGACGATCATTTCGCTGGAAAGCGGAAAATATAAGGCATCTCTGGTGTTGGCGCATAAAATTGCACAGTTTTTTCAGGTGACAATTGAAGAAATGTTTCTTTTCGATAAGGAGGAGGAAAATTTATGAGATTCAGAGGACTTTTTTGCGCTACTACGGCGGCCAATAATGAAGAGTATCGCAGGGAACTGAAAAGGAGAAATCTGTGGTATCTGTTGATTGGGGCGGCAGGGATTCTGATTGCGGGGGCGGCCCTGGCGGCAGAGGAAGGGGGAGCAGAGCTTCCGGAATATATTTTGGGAGTATACTGCGGATTTGGTACGGGACTCGTATTGGGAACGGTTATTCTCATTGTCCGTAATCTGATTCTGCTTAAAAATGAGGAGAAGCTGAAACAAAACCGTCTGGAAAATACTGACGAGCGGTTGGAACTGATTGGGAATAAGGCCGGACAGACTGCCATTAAGGTACTTCTTCTGGCAGGGACTGCCGGGGCCATGATTGGAGGAATATATGAGCCGATCCTGATCAAGGTGTTGATTTTCGGGCTGGATGTTTTCATTTTATCTTATCTGGCTGCTTTTGCCTTCTATAAAAGGAGAATATGAATATCATGTTATTTTCATTTTATGAGATTTGCTGGTTCTTTTTTATCTATTCGTTTCTTGGCTGGTGCGGAGAGGTATGCCTGGCCGCCGTTTACAGGAAAAAATTTGTCAACCGCGGTGTGGTAAACAGCCCTCTCTGCCCCATTTATGGGACGGGAGCGGTTGCCTTCACCATCTTTCTTCCTGATCTGAAGGGGGATTTGTTTTTCCTGTTTTTGGGCGGGATGATTCTGGCGTCCTTTATCGAGTTTGCCACGGGAGCTCTGCTGGAAAAGGTATTTCACAGGAAATGGTGGGATTACTCCGGCATCCGTTTTAACTTTGAGGGCTATATCTGTCTTCGGTATTCCGTCCTTTGGGGAATATTTGCGGTGCTTCTTATTTTGTTTGTCAATCCGTTTCTGGCGTCTCTGATCGCGCTGCTTCCGCGAACCGTTGGAATAATTGTGCTCTGGGGGCTTGGCGGCGCTTTGGCTCTGGATGGGCTGGGAACCGCGCTGACGATTCGGGGAATGCAAAAAAATATGGAAGCATTCAAAGGCTTAGAGGAGATGGCAAGGCTCTCAAAGCTTCTTGAAAATGCCATAACCAGGCGGATTTCCAGGCATATGGATGCGGCGTTTCCTACCCTGGATATGAAAAGCCTGAAAACGCAAAAGAGGGAAACCACATCAGAGAAGGTTTTCGCACAGGGGTGCAGTGCCTATAAGCTGATCAGCCTGTTTTTCCTGGGAGCTTTTTTGGGGGATGTGACGGAGACGATTTTCTGTCTGATCACTACCGGACGGCTGATGAGCCGAAGCAGTGTGGTTTACGGTCCCTTCAGTATTGTGTGGGGGCTGGGCTGTGCGCTTTTGACGGCGGTTCTGTACCGGGGACGGAATAAGAGTGATTCCTGTCTTTTCATAGCGGGGACTCTTCTGGGAGGCGCTTACGAATACATATGCAGCGTTTTCACGGAGCTGGTTTTTGGCACAGTCTTCTGGGATTACAGCGGCTTTATGTTCAATCTCGGAGGAAGGATTAATCTCCTCTACTGCTTTTTCTGGGGAATTGCGGCGGTGGTGTGGATGAAGCTGTTATACCCCCTTTTGTCAGGATGGATTGAGCGCCTTCCGGTGCGGTTTGGGAAGATATTGTGTAACTGCATGATCGTTTTTATGGCAATGAACTGTCTGCTCTCCGGCATGGCTCTGACCAGATATGAGGAGAGGCAGAGAGGAGTGGAGAAGGGAATATTTTCGGAGTCCTTATCCGGGGTGGAGGAGTTTCTGGACGGACATTTTGATAATGAGAGGATGGAGCGGATTTATCCCAATGCAAAGCTGGTGGAGTGAGCGAAAAGTTCAGAAAACATGAAAGCCGATTGCTCCGTACTTCACCGCAATCGCCGCCGTCAGGAGCTTTCATAGAAATATACGAAAACCCTATTGACAAGATAATATTATATGCCGTATAGTATGTGTATCATCAATAATACTATACGGCATATAATATTATAGGCAATGAACTTTGAAGAAAGGAGGGGAGCTATGGTATTTAATACGGGAGCGGCGCTTTTGGATGCCATCGTGCTGGCTGTGGTCTCCAGGGAGCCTGACGGGGCTTATGGATACAAGATCACCCAGGATGTGCGGCAGGTAATAGAGCTCTCAGAGTCTACCTTGTACCCGGTGCTTCGGAGGCTGCAGAAGGACGAGTGCCTTGAGGTTTATGACAGGGAATGCGCAGGCAGGAACAGGAGATATTATATGGCAACGGAAAAGGGCCGGCTGCAGCTTAATTTATATAAGAGCGAGTGGAACAAATATTCTGCAAAAATTAATTCTATCTTTGAGGGAGGAATAAGAAATGAGTAGATGGGAATTTATGAGGCAATTGGAGGAATTGCTTGCGGATATTTCGCCGAATGAACGGGAGGAAGCCCTTCAATATTATAACGACTATTTCAATGATGCGGGAAGGGAAAACGAGCAGGAGGTTATAAAAGCCCTGGGCAGCCCGGAGCAGGTAGCCCGGATTGTCAGGGAGGGGCTTGACGATGGGGGAAGCCGGGGGGAATTTACGGAAAACGGGTTTTCCGCTCAGTCCTCGTCTCTTAAAAATGAAATTTCCACCTCACAGAAGACTTTTAAGTCGGAGGAGAGTGATCAGAGCAAAGGAGAATTCCGGCAGGAAAACTTCCGGACGGAAAATGAAAAATACCGCGAGCCGGAATCAAAGCAGCAGAAGAAGGAGCTGCCCACGTGGGAGGTAGTGCTCATTGTTTTGGGATGTATCATTTGTTCTCCGGTGATACTCACAGCAATTCTTTCTGTTCTCGGGACATTGCTTGGAGTCATAGGTACGATTCTTGGAATCATCCTCGGGATGGGGCTTGCCGCCGCCATATTGCTGGTGGTGGCAGTTGCGCTGGCGGTGGCAGGATTCGGATGTATGTTTGCCCATCCCCTGACAGGCATAGGACTTTTGGGCGGCGGCTGTATCTGCGGGGCATTGGGAATCCTTTTTCTTTTATGCACTGTTTTGCTGGCAGGAAAAGGAATCCCTGCGGTATGCCATGGCATAGCTTATCTGTATCACCGTATTTTTGACAGAAAGAAAGGAGCGGCAGCATGAAAAAATTTATAAAGATAAGTTTAACGATCGCAGGAATTATGGGAGCAGTGGGATGTCTGCTCTGCCTGATCTGTCTGATTGGCGGCGGAGGGCGGACAATGATCGCCTATGCCAATGATGATTACGCCTTAAGCAGGCTGGGAGATAAGAGGGAGACCCTGACCCGGAAGATCCTTCGTCTTACAGGGCATCTGGGGAATGTGGAGCCGGACGATCTGTCTGAGGATTGGGAAGTGGACCACAATGCGACAGAGCAGCATATAGATACCGGAGAGGTGAAAAGCCTGCAGCTTTTGCTGGGAGCCGGAACCTTTACCGTCAGCGAGAAGGAGGCCGGAGATGGCGAAACCATTGATCTGTATATCCAGGGAGAGGGAAACTGCGACTTTTATGTGAAGAAGGGAACCCTGTATGTGGAAGGATTTAAAGGGATTCACACTCTGGGAAGCAATTTTGACGGGAATAATATCACATTGAAGGTTCCCATGGGCATGAGATTTGAGGAAGTGGAGGTTGAGGTAGGCGCCGGAATCATGGAATTTTATGATGTGGAGGCGGGAGAGCTTGAGGCCAATGTGGGCGCCGGAGTACTTAACCTGTACCGGTCAGAGGTAAGGGATTTGTCGGTGGAAATCGGTGCAGGAGAGCTTTACACGCAGGACATGACCGCACAGGAAGCGGATTTGACCGTGGGTATGGGAACCTGCTCCTATCAGGGAAGCATTTCACGGGAGCTGGATGCGGAATGTAATATGGGAAATATGGATTTCCTTTTAAAGGGAAAGGAAAGCGATTATAACTATGAAATCGAGTGCAGCGGCGGGAATATAGAAATGGACAGCTTCGAGACGGCTGCCTTTGCAATGGAAAAGAGAATCGACAACAGGGCGGCAACCACCTTTGAGCTGACCTGCAGCATGGGAAATATCACCCTTCATTTTGAAGAATAGCAACAGTCCGGCTTGCCGGAACTGTCAAAAAGAACAGGAGGAATCTGTCTGTGATCACATTATTGTTTCTCATTTTTGTATTCATGATTGTGTTTGGCATATTGGGGCTTTGCCTGCGCCTGACAGGAGGAGTGCTGAAGCTGGCATGTAAGCTAATCTTTATTCTCCCCATCGGTATTTTGTGTGCGGCGCTGGGCGTGGTGTTCTGCTGTACGCTGATACTGATACCGCTGGGGATTGCATGCTTTAAGCTGACAGGCTCTTTGCTGACAGCACTCGTCTGATCAATCAGGGAGCTTCTTATGTTCTATGGGGTTTTTCATTGCCCAGGGTAAAGAACAGTCCTGCCCTGCGAAGAGAGGGGCGCAGAGCCATGTAAACTGCCACGGAAGCAATGGCGGAGGTGACGGCGTTGATGGAGGTGGATGCCACGTTCCATGCAAGGGTCAGCTCTGCCGCAGGCTTGCCGAGAATGGCCAGCTTGTAAAGATATCCCACAAGGGGGTCAAAGATTACGTTAAATAAAAGGCCCCCTATGGCGGCAAGGGCAGCTGTCAGCATCACTTTTTTGTGGTCCGTCTCCTGTGTGATTTTGCCGATTCTGTGAGCAATCAGTCCGGTGATCAGGCCGATGCAGAGCTTTAACAGGAAGGTTTTGGGGGCATAGACCACATAGACAGGATCCAAAAGGTCACCGATGGTCATACCGATAGCGCCGCCAAGGCCGCCCCAGAAACCGCCAAGCAGCAGAGCGCCTAACACGCAGACCGCATTCCCAAGATGAATGGAGGTGGCGTCGCCTCCGGGAAGGGGAATTTTAATCTGTAAAAAGGTGAAAACCACATAGGAAAGGGCCGCCATCAGGCCCGTCATGGCTATTTTCTGTGCAAGTTGATTTTTCATAAGGTATCTCCTCCTTTGCTGTTTCCTATTATTATATGCAAAAGTGGCATTGCAAAAAGTGCCAAATCAGAACTTTTTAAGCATACCACTTTGAAAGAACAGGATTCTTTTGATTGCTGACAGGAAAAAGTCAGTATATAATGAGAATGAAAAAAAACTATCCTTGATTGGAATCTGTGCAAGGGGCATGCAAAGGGGGAGGAATTATGCAGAAATACGCCAAAATGAGCGGAAGTACTCTGAAGATCATAGCGCTGGTTTCGATGTTGATCGACCACACTGCAGCAGTGCTTTTGCCTTATCCAATGATGGAGCACGGGGTCTATTATCCCGGATTTTCTCTGGAATATGCAGTTACAGTGCTTGGGGAAGGGCCTGCAGGGTGGCTTTATATCCTTTATCAGATTATGCGGAGCCTGCTGGGGAGGCTGGCCTTCCCGATTTACTGCTTCCTTCTGGTGGAAGGATTTGAGAGAACCCATAGCAGGGCCCGGTATGCGTTTCGTATCTTTTTATTTGCACTGGTTTCAGAAATCCCCTTCGACCTGGCCTTTAACGGCCACATCTACTATATTCATTATCAGAATGTTTTCTTCACCCTCTTTCTGGGCTTTTTGATGATGTGGGCCATGCGTCTTTTGGAAGAGCATGTGAAAATTCTGGTTGTCAATTGGGCAGGCATTGCCCTTGTCTTTCTTGCGGCGGCCTTTGCGGCTGAAAAGATTTACTGTGATTACGGTGCAAGGGGAATCATAGCCATAGCTCTTTTGTACCTGTTTCGGAAAAACAGATGGCAGCAGCTCATTGCCGGAATTGCAGCGTTTCTCTGGGAGGTGACGGCGCCCCTTGCCTTTATTTTCATCGGTCTTTACAATGGAAAGAGGGGCATTAAGCTGAAATATGTATTCTATCTCTTTTATCCTGTTCATTTATTGATTCTCTATTTCATCTCCAGATTTTTTTCCTATTGACATATTTTGCCTGAATACTTATAATGTTAATCATTAACTAGTTAAATATTAATTATTTAATTATTTTCGGACATTTGTGTAACAGACAGTGGGCGGCGAAAATATCTGCTAATCACTGTAAGGAAGGAGAAGACAATGCAAGGCGATTTACGGCATCAGCTCATCAATCTTTTTCGCTGTACGGATCAGACCCTGAAGCGGGTAATCGGCAGGAAGGTGGAGGGTACGGGATTATACAGGAGCCAGCACAGGCTTTTGATGATACTGGGAAGCCATCCGGACAGTTCACAGACCGCCATTGCGGAGAAAATGGAAATTTCCCCGCCTGCCGTGGCGGTTACCTTAAAGAAGCTGGAAAAGGGCGGTTATATCAGCAGGCAGTGCCTGGTACAGGATAACCGTGTGAATGAGATTGTGGTGACAGAAAAAGGGCAGAGGGCAATCGATGAGAGCATTATCTGTTTTCAGGAGATAGAAGCCGCTATCCTCAACGGATTTTCCGAGGAGGAGATGGAGCAGCTTGGGAGCTTCCTGGAAAGGATGATCAAAAATGGAGAAAGCTATTATAAGAAAATTTCCGGATAAAAGAAGGAGGAGTAGTTTATGAAAAGATACTGGAAGTATATCAGGCCATATTTACCGGCGTTCATTTTCGGGCCGCTGATGATGATTGTGGAGGTAATCGGGGAGGTAGCTCTTCCCAAGTTTATGGCAAACATTATCAATATAGGGGCGGCTGAGCACAATGTGCCCTATATTATCGGAATGGGTATCACCATGGTCATCACGGCGCTTTTGATGATGGCGGGCGGCATTGGCGGCGCTTATTTCGGGGCGAAGGCATCCATCAGCTTTGCTGCAGATTTAAGGAGTGATGTATTTGACAAGGTACAGCAGTTTTCCTTTGCCAACCTGGATCAGTTCAGCACAGGCTCTCTGGTGACCCGGCTCACCAATGACATTACCCAGGTGCAGAATCTGATCAATATGGCGCTTCGAATGATGCTCAGGGCGCCGGGAATGCTGATCGGCGCATTGATCATGGCGCTGGTCATGAATGTCCAGCTTTCTATCGTAGTATTGGTGGTAATTCCGATTCTGATCACGCTGATCGTGCTGGTCATCAGGGTAGCATTTCCGCGGTTTGACGTCATGCAGAAAAAGCTGGATACCCTAAACTCCACGGTTCAGGAAATGCTCACCAATGTGCGGGTGATCAAGTCCTTCGTGCGGGGAAACTATGAGGAAGAAAAATTTTCGCAGGCGAATGAGGATTTGAAGAATTCCAGCCTGGATGCCTTTAAGGTGGTCATCCTGAACATGCCGATCATGATGATGATGATGAATGTGACCACCCTGGGGGTGGTATGGTTTGGCGGAAAGCAGATTCTGGCAGGAAATATGCCGGTGGGAGATCTGACCGCATTTACCTCTTACATTATACAGATTCTGATGTCCCTTATGATGCTTGCCATGGTTCTTCTGCAGAGCTCAAGGGCTCTTGCCTCCCTGCGGCGTATCACAGAGGTGCTGGACACCCAGGTGAGCCTCACCGACGAGGGCTGCGCCCTTCCTGACAAAAAGGTAAACAGCGGCAGCGTGGAATTCAGGGATGTGACCTTCCGTTATTATAAAGAAAACAAAGAAGCGGTGCTCTCTCATATCAGCTTTCGTGTAGAGAGCGGCCAGGTGCTGGGGATTATCGGTTCCACCGGAAGCGGCAAGACCACGCTGGTACAGATGATTCCAAGGCTCTACGATGTGGATGAGGGGGAAATCCGGGTAGACGGCGTGAATGTAAAAGATTATTCCCTGAAAAATCTGCGGGACGGTGTGGGAATGGTGCTGCAGAAAAATGTGCTCTTTTCCGGCACAATCATGGAGAATCTGATGTGGGGCGACTCGGAGGCATCTCAGGAAGAAATTTTTGCGGCGTCCAGGGCGGCTCAGGCGGATCCTTTTGTGAGCTCTTTCACGGAAGGCTATCTCACGGAGCTGGGTCAGGGCGGCGTGAATGTGTCCGGCGGTCAGAAGCAGAGGCTTTGTATTGCCAGAGCGCTTCTCAAGAAGCCGAAGATATTGATTCTGGACGATTCCACCAGCGCAGTGGACACAGCCACAGAAGCCAGGATCAGGGAGAGCTTTAACACGACGCTGAAGGGGGCAACCAAGATCATCATTGCCCAGAGAATCTCATCGGTGATGGATGCCGACCAGATTCTGGTATTGGATGAAGGAAAGATTGTGGGTCTGGGGAGCCATGAGCAGCTCCTTAAGGATTGCGAGCCTTATCAGGAAATCTATTATTCTCAGATGGATCGGGAGGTGAGTGCGTGATGAAGCAGGAAAAACTGGAATATTTACAGAAAAAATATGAAAGCCGGTTGAATCCTTCCGCAGAACAGGCGCAGGAAACAGCGTCCGCAGAAGGAGCCGGAATGCCGAAAGGCCCCGGACGCGGGCCGGGACCGGGCCATGGAAAAGGCCCGGGCGGCAGAGGCTCCATGCCGGTGAAAAAGCCCAAAAATGTAAAGAAAACCATGGGAAGACTTTTTGCATACATTTCCCATGAAAAATTAAAGTTGTTTATCGTATTTTTGTGTGTTATTGGAGGAACCATTGCCAATCTGGCGGGATCCTACATGCTGCGCCCTATCATTAACGGCCTGACTTCCCCGGAGGGAGGCGTTGCCACCCTGCTGAAGGGAATTTTGACCATGGCAGTCATTTATGTGGCAGGCGTTATCGCCCAGTATTTGCAGCAGAGGATTATGATCGGCGTTTCCCAGAACGCCATCTGTAAGCTGAGGGATGATTTGTTCCGGAAGATGCAGAAGCTTCCGGTTCGCTATTATGACACCAACAATCATGGAGATGTGATGAGCCGTTTTACCAACGATGTGGATGCGGTGGGAGAAATGCTCAACAACACGGTGGTGCAGTTGATTTCCGGAACCATCAATATTATAGGAACCTTTGCGCTGATGATCTACACCAATGTATGGTTGACGCTGATCACGGTTGTTATGATTCCGCTGATGCTGAAGGCCGTGCAGATGGTGGGGAGCAGGAGCCGGAAGTATTACCGGGCACAGCAGGCGGCCATCGGAACCATAAACGGTTATATTGAGGAGACGGTGACGGGCCAGAAGGTGGTTAAGGTGTTTAACCATGAGGAGGATTCCCGGGAAGAGTTTGCGTATCTGAATCAGGATCTTCGCGGAAAGCAGATTAAAGCGCAGTTCTTTGGCGGAATCATGGGGCCTGTGATGGGAAATTTGAGCCAGGTCAGCTATTCCCTGACAGCCTGCATCGGCGGTATTCTCTGCGTACTGAAAGGCTTTGACATTGGCGGCCTTACCGTTTTTGTCAACTATTCCAGACAGTTTTCGCGGCCCATCAATGAGGTTGCCATGCAGGTAAACACCATCTTTTCGGCATTGGCCGGTGCGGAGCGGGTATTCTCCGTGATGGATGAGGAGCCGGAAAAGGAAGATGCGGCATACGCTGTCAGTATTGTGGAGGAGTCGGTGGAAAAAGGGCCGGAGAATGGAAGCGCTGGAACGAAGCATTTTTACCGGATACCGAAGAAAAATGCCATTGCCGAATCGGGAAATTTTATGGAAAATGTAGTCAGGGAGGACGAGCAGTATTATTATAAGGAAGTAAAGGGTGCTGTGACTCTCACCGACGTGACCTTTGGCTACAATCCGGATAAAACCATTTTGAAGCATATTTCCCTGTATGCGAAGCCGGGACAGAAGATTGCATTTGTGGGTTCTACCGGAGCGGGCAAGACCACCATCACCAACCTGATCAACCGCTTTTACGATATTGACTCTGGCGCTATCACAATAGACGGGATTCCCATTACGGAGCTGGAACGGGATTCCTTAAGAAGGAATATTTCCATGGTGCTGCAGGACACCCATCTCTTTACGGGAACGGTTCGTGAAAACATCCGCTACGGCAGACTGGACGCCACGGACGAAGAGGTGGAGCAGGCGGCAAGGACGGCCAGCGCCCATTCTTTCATTGTACATTTGGAACACGGCTACGATACCATGCTGGAGGGGGACGGCGCCAACTTAAGTCAGGGCCAGAGACAGCTTATCAACATTGCAAGAGCGGCAATCTCCAAAGCCCCTATTTTGATTCTGGATGAAGCCACAAGCTCGGTTGATACCAGAACAGAAAAGCATATCGAGAAGGGGATGGACCGTCTGATGGCCGAGAGAACCACGCTGGTGATTGCCCACAGGCTTTCCACCGTGCGCAATGCCAATGCTATTATGGTACTGGAGAACGGAGAGATCATTGAGCGGGGCGACCACGACGATCTGCTGGCACAAAAGGGACGGTACTACGAATTGTATACGGGATTAAGCGAGCTGGATTAAAGGAGGTTCTTATGAAAAGGATTTTGGTTGTAGTGGATATGCAGAACGATTTTATCGACGGCGCCCTTGGGACGAAGGAAGCGCAGTCAATTGTGGAAAATGTGGTAAAAAAAATAGAAAGCTATACGGGTGAACCGGTATTTGCCACCCGGGACACCCACGGAGAAAATTATATGGAAACCTCAGAGGGCAGACATCTTCCCGTGCCCCACTGCATCAAAGGCTCTGACGGCTGGGAAATCCGGCCGGAGATTGCAGAGGCTTTAAATAAGGTTCAGGCGGAGATAATTGATAAACCTACTTTTGGCTCCGAAGCTCTTGCCGAAAGGCTTTTTGCCCTGGCAGACGGAAAAGAGGAAGAACTGGAGATCGAGCTGGTGGGGCTTTGCACGGATATCTGCGTGGTTTCCAACGCGCTGTTGCTTAAGGCCAAAATGCCGGAGGCGGTGATTAAGGTAGATTCAGCCTGCGTAGCGGGAGTTACGCCCGAAAGCCATGAGGCGGCTCTGGTTACCATGAGGATGTGCCAGGTGGAGGTCGGATAGATTTGGATAAGTATGGAAGGGGCGGTTTCGGAGTGGAACCGCCTCTTTTATAATGCGCAGGGGAAAATCTTTCCTACTCGATTAGGCTGATATGAGAATGTAACTATTCAGCCCTGGACTTTGCACTTGCTGCAAAGTCCGTAAAAACGTGTAAATTGAGCCAAGAGGGAATCTGCCCTTCGCCGTAGGCGACTTGGAATGGGCAGATTCCGTAACTATGAAGCCGAAGGCTGAATAGTTACATGAGAATGTTAAAATTTTATAAAATGAATTGACAATCTTTCGTCATTTCTGCTATACTCAATTCAAAGTATAGAAATTCTAACGGTATTCCGTTTCAGTGTTTTATTCTTAATAATATCTGATCTTCTAAGGCTGAGTTTCTTGCTTTCAACACCAACAAATCGCAATTACATGAAAAGCAGGGAATGAAGCGCGACAGCAACATGAGCCTGTACGAGCACCAGTCCAGTTGGTGCCCAAATATGGCACTGAGGGGATTTCTTTATTTTGCCGATCTGTTTAAAAAGCAACTGGGTGATACAGATTTGAGCATTCACAGACGTATCCTGATTCCGGCGCCTGCTTATATTGTATTTTATAATGGACTGGAACGGACAGGGGAGGAATATACCCAGAGGTTGTCGGAATCCTTTGAAAATAAAAAGGCTGGCTGCCTTGAGCTTACAGTGCGGATTATTAACATTAACTATGGCCACAATCAGAAACTTATGGAGAAATGCCGTTCCCTTTCAGAGTATGCCTTCTTTGTGGTCGAGGTACGAAAAAATCTGGAAACCATGTCCATGGAGGAAGCTGTCAGGACTGCAGTGGAGGAATGTATCGCGCAGGATATCCTGAAGGATTTCCTGACAGAGCAGAAAGAGGAGGTGATTGCCATGTCGATTTATGAATATAACGAAGAATATGTAAAAAAGACTATTTTTGAAGATGGGGTTTTAGAAGGGAAAATGGAGGGAAAAACAGAGGAAAGGGCATCAATGATTGCGTCCATAAGGAAAATGTATGCCAGGGGTTTTTCCGGGGAAGAGATTTCGGATCTGTTAGATCAGGGAAAAGATATGGTAGGGCGTATTCTTGAGCTGCTCAGGAAGAATCCGGGTGAGGATAATTTGTCCATCGCACGTATGACAGTAGAAATGGGACTTGGCAATAGGGATTTCAATGGTGAAACATTATAGGATAAACCTATAACCAGTAAAATTTTTTAGATATTGTACAAACATAAGGATTGATGTTATACTCTGTACTTGAATACGGCTGATGTTCTAGAGAAAGGTGCATTGAAGAACAACTGCGGAACTTAAAATGAGGAGGAAACTATCATGAAAAAATTATTGGCATTACTGGTGACAGGAGCGCTTGCAGCGGGAGTGCTCAGCGGCTGCGGAGCAGGCGGCGGAGACGACAAGGTAATTAAGGTGGCGGCGTCGGCCACACCTCATGCAGAGGTGCTCGAGCAGGCCAGGGCAATCCTGTCAGAGCAGGGATATGACTTGCAGGTAACTGTTTTTGACGATTATGTTCAGCCCAATGAGGTAGTGGAAAGCGGCGAGTTTGATGCCAACTACTTCCAGCATATTCCTTATCTGGACAGCTTCAATGAGGAAAAAGGAACCCATCTGGTAAATGCGGGCGGTATTCATTATGAGCCTTTCGGAATTTATCCCGGTACCAGGGCCAGCCTTTCGGATGTGGCGGACGGTGACAGTGTGGCGGTTCCCAATGATACCACCAACGAGGCAAGAGCGCTTTTGCTGTTACAGGATAATGGACTGATCACCTTAAAAGATGGAGCGGGCCTTAATGCAACTGTAAACGACATTGCGGAAAATCCCCACAATCTTGAGATTGTAGAGCTTGAGGCAGCACAGGTACCCAGGGTGGTGGACGAGGTTGCGTTTGTGGTATTAAATGGCAATTATGCTCTGGAGGCAGGCTTCTCAGTGGCAAAGGATGCCATTGCCTATGAAAAATCCGATTCAGAGGCAGCTAAGACCTATGTGAATGTCATTGCGGTGAAGGAAGGCAATGAAAATGCCGCAAAGATCAAGGCTCTGGTGGATGTGCTCAAGTCAGACGATATTAAGAACTACATAAACGATACTTATGATGGGGCTGTTATACCATTCGCATAAAATATCACCTTCAGTCAACTCCGGAATTGCGGTTCCGGAGTTGACTGCTATAGCAACAAGGAGCATGGCAATCAATATGACACTGACGCAGTTAAGATATGTACTTGCAGTGGCGGACACCCATTCCATGAATGAGGCGGCCCGAACCCTTTTTATCGCCCAGCCCAGCCTTTCCCAGGCGGTGAAGGAACTGGAAGAGGAAATCGGCATCACGCTTTTTAACAGGAGTAACAGAGGTGTGAAGATCACACCGGAGGGAGAGGAATTTTTGGGCTATGCCAGACAGGTGGTGGAGCAGTACCGTCTGGTGGAAGACCGCTATATTGAAAAGAGGAACAGCAAGAAGAAATTCAGTGTTTCCATGCAGCATTATACCTTTGCGGTGAAGGCCTTTGTGGAGCTGGTGAAGCAGTTTGGCATGGATGAGTATGAGTTTGCCGTTCATGAGACCAAAACCTATGAGGTGATAGAAGATGTAAAGAATTTCCGGAGTGAGATTGGCGTACTGTATCTGAATGATTTTAACAGAGCTGTACTGACCAAGCTTTTTCAGGAGTCAGAGGTGGAGTTTCATGAGATTTTGAAATGCGGCATCTATGTTTATATGTGGAAGGGACATCCCCTGGCAGGAAAAGAGGAGATTGCCATGGAGGAACTGGATGAATATCCCTGTCTTTCCTTTGAGCAGGGAGTCAATAACTCCTTTTACTTCGCGGAGGAGGTGCTGAGCACCTATGCATACAAACGTCTGATCAAGGCAAATGACAGAGCCACTCTGTTAAATCTCATGGTGGGGCTCAACGGCTTTACCCTGTGCTCCGGTATTATATGCGAGAGTCTCAACGGTTCCGATTACTGTGCGGTGAAACTGAAATCGGATGAGGTCATGACCATTGGCTACCTGAAAAGAAAGGGAGCCGCCGTCAGCCCTTTGGGGCAGAAATATCTGGAGGAGGTTGAAAAATTCAGGGAGAGCGTGATGTAGAGGAGAAGCTTATGCGATTCTTTATTCTGGAAAAAAGCACAAACGGTACGAGAACAATTGTGCATGCGAAAATTACTAATCTGACATAGTCTGTAAACTGTTTCACTCCGTTTCGATAAGCCCTGGTCAAAAACGGGATTCCCAGCACAAAGAAGAAATACCAGAAAACAGGCTGCAGAAGCCGGAAGGAAGCTCTAAAGGTTATATTTTTATGCGTTTTCGGAAGCTGCTCTTTGGTTTTGGCGAAAAAAGTTTTCAGAGTGATTCGGTCTGACAGACGATAGATGACCAGCAGAGAGGCAAAGTAAACCACAGTCCCGATCAAAGTGTGAAGGTTCTCGGGCGTAAGCCATCCGCTGTAGCTGTTATATTCCTGAAAGAGGACGGACTGTTCCAAAAAGAACGGGAGGTAGATGGATAAAATGATGCGCATCCCGTTGACTAAAATGGTTAATACATAAGACAGGCCAAAGCCTGCAAAAATACATTCAAAGCCATACAGTATTCTGCGAAGAGGACTGCAGTTTTCTGAGGGTATTATACGGTGAAGAAAGGAAAAAAGCAGAGTGGCAGCGGTGATGAGCATGAATTGAAAGCCGCTGCAGGATCTGGCAATGATAAACCGCAGGTCGTGATTGACATAACCGATGTGCGGAACGTTTTCAAAGGAGATTCCGCTTAAAGCCCGCACCCACCATGCGGTGGGTGCGAGAATCCATTGCAGATCGGTGCTGTCTGCTTTTCTGTAAAAAAGCTTAAGGACAAACAGAGTGACCAGTATAGTCAAATATAAGGAACCATATTGTTTTAACATTTTTTTCAGGTTGAAAGAATTCATATTTACTGATGCCTTTCACAATGAGCCGGCCCGCGAAGCGCGGCGATGTTTGTTACGATAAGCCGGCTCACGAAGCACGGCGGCGTTTATTTTGAATGAAACAGGTCAGTGTCACTGCCAGTATTGCGGCCAAAATCAATATCAGATCACCGGGTTCCGAGCCGATCCGGTAACCTCCTGCCGCAAGATCTGAAACCTGCAAGGGCAGAGGTTGGGGCTGGTTCACATCCTTACTTTCTTTTTCGGGATTGCGTATGGTTTCTACCACGGCAATGAAGGAAGTGTAGGGAGTCATCATACTGTACTTAAGGCCAAGCTGAGTAACTTCATTTTTTATGTCAGGGTCATTTTCACTGATTCCATAGTCTGTAAGCCGTTCTATCTTTTTTCTCGCCCACAGATAGCGGATGGCGTCGTTATCCTTTAAAGGTTTGATCTGTTCAACAGGAATTTCCTTTACAAATTTACCATTTCCATTATGACCTGTTATTTTGACCGTTCCGGTCAGATCACCCCGCCATTTGCCATAGACCACAATGGGCCTTTGGGCAAAGAGTGTGGGCAGCTTTTGAGGCTCCACATCATAGACATCGAAGCCGTCGTAAGTTACCTGAATGTCAGTCAGGATGGGGGACTCAATATAGGTTCGGAAGCGTTCCGCAGTTTCTGCCGCTTCTGAGGAATCTGTCACCACAAAAGATTCTCCGATACCGGCTTTGGCGATGCCGTCTATAAGATAGCGGTTGACGGAGGTGCCGATACCAAAGGAGAAAAAGCTGACTTTGTCCAGGTTGTCATCAATGATGTCGAAGATTTCTTTTTCACCGGAGATATATCCATCTGTGATAACAATTACACTTCGGGCTTCGTTTTCATCACTCAGGAAGGAGAGGGCGCCTTTCAGGGCCGGAGCAAGCTCTGTTCCGCCTCCGCCCTCCTGTTCGTCGATCAGGCGAATGGCAGTCTGTATATTTTTTTCATTGGCAGCCACAGAGGAAGGCGCCATGAGAAAAGCCTCGTTTGAAAACATCATCAGGTTAAAGGAATCCGTCTCGCGGAGGTTGGACACCAGATCTTTGATCAGATCCTTGGCAGTATCTAAGGGAAAGCCTGACATGGAGCCGGACACATCCAGGACAAACATGTACTCGCGGGGCGGGATGTCTTCCACTTCGCAGCGCTCCGGCGGCTGTACCATCAGCATAAAATAGTTTTCATCTTCCCCCTGGTTCAGCATCAGGCCGCAGTCAACCTCCTCACCGTTTAACTGATATTCAAGGATAAAATCAGCAGCCCGCCAGAAACGGAAAACAATGATGAAAGTGCTGATGGCAGCAACGAAAACAACTCTGGGAACAGCGCCGCTGACTCTTCCGGTCACACCGATGAAGAAAATGACTGGGTAGAAACTCCCTATTTGACAGAAGGAAGCATTCCTCCCGGAAAATATGACATTACCGTCAACCTTTCCGCAGGTGTGCCTATCGCAAATATCCGCGTCAGGCTCCGCCAGACATCCTTATGTAAATCAAAAGCAAAAAGCTGCCCCCGCAGCGGAATGAGAGGAAAAATGAAAAAGAAAAGAACCCTTTTTTGCATGATTTTCACACTGCTTATTTTCCTTCTCAGTTCCTCTTCTGTCTACGCCATGGAGGAAGGGGATTCTGACGAAGAAAAAGTCCTGGCTCCTTATATCATTATTTTAAGCGGTGACCCTTCCGTAGACCGTTTCCCCTTAAAAGAAACCTCTGTAACCACCAATATTGACGGTATCATTGCCGAGACCTATGTGGTACAGACCTATGCCAATGAAGGTGAGACGCCCATTAACGCCAGCTATGTTTTCCCTGCCTCCACCAATATCACCATTCACGGAATGCAGATGATCATAGGAGATAACATTGTCACTGCCAAAATCAAGGAAAAAGAGGAAGCCAAGGAGGAATTCGAGGAGGCTAAGAGCGAGGGTAAAAGCGCATCCCTGTTAGAACAGCAACGTCCTAACGTCTTTACCATGGATATCGCAAACATCATGCCGGGGGATGATGTGCGCATTGAACTCCACTATACTTAAATAAATTATTATATTCAGGCATCAAACTCGCATCAAAATCCCATCAGATTCCCATCAAAGTTGTATCATTTTTGCATCATTTGACAGGATACTCGTAACTATTCAGCCTTCGGCTTCATAGTTACGGAAACTCCATGACAATCAATTTTATTTGTTTCTTTTTTACAGGGAATAGTTTAAAATAGAAAAAGGAAACGAAACACAAAAGAAAGGCAGAATATGGAACTGCTGCATGACAAGGATATCAGGGAGCCGCTTTTTGATTTCCTGGAGGAAACTTATGGGAAGGTCAGAATTCTGGAAGAGAAGACCATGGGGAAATCCCGGGCAGATGCGGTGATGGTTACGCCTGATAGTTTATATGGAATTGAGATCAAAAGTGACGCGGACACCTATGCCAGACTGGAGCGTCAGGTAAAGGACTATAACCTGTATTATGACTACAACTATGCGGTAGTCGGGACAAGCCACGCAGCACATATCGGGGAGCATCTTCCCGGATGGTGGGGTATTATTACCGTGGAGAGGGTGGAGGGAAAAGCAGATTTTTATATCCTGAAAAAACCGCTCCCCAATCCGGAAATGGACTGGCAGAGGAAAATCAGTATTTTGTGGCGGCCGGAACTTGCCCACATACAAAAACTGAACGGCCTGCCGGAATATAAAGAAAAAAGCAAGCTGTTTGTGCAGAGAAGGCTTCTTGAAAAAGTGGCGGCAGAAGTTCTGCAGAGGCAGCTTTGCGAGGAGCTGTTTGAGAGAGACTACACGGCAATAGCGGAGCAGATTAAGGAATTCCGCGCTGTGAATGAGAAGCCGGCGAGGAAGAAAAAAGGAAAGCGGATGGTAAAATATAATAGGTGAAGACTATCCCGGAAGGAGAAGCTTGGATGGAGCATTATATCAGGGAGATTAAAATTGATGAGCTGAGACATTTATCTGATGTGGCGATAACGCTGAATGCAGAGAGCAGACAGCATTTGATGCTCACCGGAAAAAACGGCTCAGGAAAAACATCTTTGTTAGAGGCAATACGAAAGTATCTGTGCGCTATAAATGATGGGAAATTTAATATGTTGGTTCATGATTATATTCCCTGTCTGTTGGAGGCAGAAAAAAGAAGATCGAAGGTAAAAACGGAAGCGGAAAGGATGGAAGCGGAGGAAAATTACAATCTAAAACAGCAATTAGTCGAAGAATATAGAAGTGGTATAGATGTCCTGTTTAATGATGATGGAAATTTGGATTTTTTATATGTACAGGGAGAGTTTATCACAGCATATTTTCCGGCAGACAGAAAAACACAGTTAATCCGTGCCCATGGAGTAGAAGATATCAGATTAGATAATTCTTATGAATTTGATTGCGGGCCGGGATATCTTTTGCATAAATATATGGTTCATCTGAAAACCCAGCAGGCTTATGCAAGAAATGAAGGGGATATGGCAACGGCAGACAGAATTCAGAAATGGTTTGACAGGTTTGTGGATGCTCTGCGGATTTTACTGGATGACAAATCTGTTACGCTGGAATATGACTATAAAGAATATGATTTTAAAATTCACGAAACCGGAAGAATTCCCTTTGGACTGGAGGAGCTTTCAGATGGATATTCATCAGTCATCCATATTGTATCTGACCTGATTATGAGGATGGATAAAAATTGGATTTCAGGAGATAAGCTGAGTGAATATAATGCAGAAGGAATTGTTTTAATAGATGAGCTGGAAACGCATCTTCACATTGAACTGCAAAGGAAGATACTTCCTTTTTTGACAGATTTTTTTCCAAGAATCCAGTTTATTGTCACGACTCATTCACCTTATATACTTAATTCTGTCTCAAATGCAAAAGTATATGATCTCGAGCGGAACATAGAATTGGAGCATGCATTTGCATATTCTTCTGATGGACTTGCGGAGGGATTCTTTGAAGCGGAGGAGTATTCAGAAGAACTGAAAAAAAAGATGGAAAGATATAATTTTCTGGCAGGAAATAAGAAGCTGACAGAGGAAGAACGAGCAGAAAGAGCAAAGCTTCGCAGTCAGTTAAAAAATATTCCGAGAGAATTGGCTCAGGAAGCAAGAGATAAATTTGAGGAGATAGAAAGTAGGCGCCATGATTAAGATTGAGCGAAAAGAGACAGAAAAAGCTCAAAAAGCAGTGAGGTCATTGCAGGAGGCAAAGGATAAAAAGGGCTCATATAATACACCGGAGGTAAATGCGGCACTTCGGGAAATGTTTCATGGTAAGTGCTATATTTGCGAAAATAATCAAATAACATCTTTTCAGATAGAGCAATTGCAACCGTGCAGAGATAATGTGGAACTTAAATATAACTGGAATAATCTATTTTTAGCCTGTGCCCACTGCAATAATACGAAGCTTGATAAATATGAGCCAATTTTGGACTGTACAAAGGAAAATATAGAGGAAGCAAAGAGAGCTTTCCGTGTTTAAAGAATATGTCCGCGAATATCAGGAAGCTGAAGATGAAGAAAAAGAGGATTTGAAATGCCTTATCAAACAGCAGTTAGGAGACGGTTCGCCTTTTGCGGCTTTCAAACGTTGGCTGATACGGGACAATAGGGAAGTATATCCGGAGTTAGCGATGTACATATAGTTAAAATATCTGCGGAACTAAAATAGAAAGGAGATTTATATGGAACTGAGTTATCCTGCTCTGAGAGAGCAAATTTGTGACATCTGCCATAAAATGTGGCAGCTTGGATGGGTGGCGGCCAATGACGGTAACATTTCCGTGAAACTGGAGGACGGTACTTTTTTGGCTACCCCTACGGGTATCAGCAAGAGCTTTATCACCCCGGAGAAGCTTGTGCGCATTGATAAGGAGGGAAAGGTATTGGAAGCCATAGAGGGCTACCGCCCATCCTCAGAGATCAAAATGCACATGCGCTGTTATGAGGAGAGGGAGGATGTAGGGGCGGTGCTTCATGCCCATCCCCCGGTGGCCACTGGCTATGCGGTTGCCAATATACCCCTGGATGAATATTCAATGATTGAGACAGTGCTGACGTTAGGCTCTATCCCGGTGACACCCTATGGAACCCCTTCCACCTATGAGGTTCCCGATGCAATTGCTCCCTATTTGGGAGAACATGATGCCGTTCTTCTGCAAAATCACGGGGCGCTTACCGTCGGGGCTGATGTGGTGACTGCTTACTACAGGATGGAAACCCTGGAGCTTTTTGCCAAGATCAGCTTAAACGCGCATCTTCTGGGCGGTGCAAAGGAGATTTCCAGAGAAAATATCGACCGTCTGATTTCCATGCGGCAGGGATATGGGATAACAGGAAGACATCCGGGATATAAGAAATATTCCGGGGAAAAGAAGGATTGATAAGTTTTGGATAAACAACGGGAAGCACGCTTCGCGAGCTACCCTTATGTTAAACAACGGATGCCAGGCGCTGTAAAGCCTGGCATCTGCTATAAAAAATTTCTGCATTTATCCCAATGCATACCAGAACAATTGTTTTCGCGAGCTATAACACTGTTTACTTCATCCATTTTATACCATTTAATGTCATCCACTTCAACAGAGTTTGAAAATTGTGATTTCTTTACATAAGCAATAAATCCAATCATGATAAGCTGCTTGGGGGAAAAGTAATAGCTGGATATATATTTACAGCTTATAACATTCTGTCCGGTTTCTTCCTTTACTTCACGTGTAACGGCATCCTCAATCGTTTCCCCGTTTGTCATATAACCAGATACGACCGTCCATTTAGTTTCTGATATGTAATTCTGCTTTAAAAGAAGTATTTCATTAAACTCATTGACTACCAATACTTCTACAACGGGTAAGGGATTATCGCCATATAATTTCCTGCACAAGGGACAGATCTTACAATCGTCATCACCGCATTTAATATCTTCCAATTTATGACCGCACTCCGCACAATATTTAAAAATCATTTATTGTCCTCCCAATCCCCATTTATACATTTGAATATGAAATATTTACCTGCCACTCGCAATCCATATTTATAGCCTCTTTATTCAGCGGGCACATAATTCCGAAAAGGGCGTAATAATCAGAAGCTGATCTGCTTTGCGAGAAAATCTCTCACTTCCAGCAAATTCTCAAATTTTCTGAAATACAACCGCTGGATTTCTTCATCCGGAGCAACCAGATCCGGCACCATAAGAGGCTTCATTCCTGCAGCGCGAGCCGACCGGATCCCGTTTGGCGAGTCCTCAACGGCATAGCAGTCGGCAGGAACAGCGCCTAAAAGCTCACAGGCTTTCAGATAAATTTCAGGATGGGGCTTGCTGTGGGTGACCATATCCCCGCACACCACAATATGAAAATATTTAAGGAGCCCCAGGCTTTCCATTTCACTGCGGACAACAGCCTCTCTTGTGGAGGAGGCCAGTCCGATCCGAAAATTGTTTTCCTTTAAGAAGTCAAACAAATCATAGACACCGGGCTTTACCGGAAGTCCGCCAGCGTCCGCTGTGGCATGAAAAATTTCGGAAGCCTGTTTGCGGAGCCTTTCATAAGGAAAATCCTTTCCGTATACCTTAAGGAAAAGAGCTTCTGTTTCAGGAGCCGTGATTCCGATACACTGCATCAGGGTGCTTTCGATATTTTCTATGCCTTCCTCTAAGGCGATTTTTTTCCAGATTTTCAGGATCAGAGCTTCTGAATCAATGAGCACTCCGTCCATGTCAAATACGATATTTTTACTCATTTTCTGTTTTTCCTTGTGGGTAATAGTGAACTCTGTTTTTACATTGCCAGAGGATTAAACAGGTTGGGCTCGGGAATTGTTTCACCGTCTTCCAATGCGGTTTCAATCCATTCAGAAATAATGATTTCTGCATTTGCGACAGCTTCCGTTGGAGTTTTTCCATCGGCCATACAACCAGGAAGTTCCGGAACGGAAACAATATAGGCTTGATCATCTTCTGACCACGATAGAATCATAGAATATTTTGACATATTTGAAAATCCTCCTTAATTATAGTCCATACTTTTCGAATATTAAACGAGCCTGTTTTATTTGATAGGCTTTTGCTTTATTTCCATTAGGCTGAATATTTATTCGTTCGGCAATATCATCTCGCTTATATATAAAATGATCCCCCTTGATTCTTTCGCGGAAACCAAGTGAAAGGAGCACGTTTCTGAAGTCAGTAAAGCGTATATTGCTATCACATTTAGCACTCATTATGGTATCATATGTAGTATTTGCCATTTATTCCTCCTTTATTTCTTTCCATTATACCAGAGTTTTTCCTCTTTTACTATTTACTTTTATAGTTTATAATATCAGAGGTAATACTTAAGGCAGAAAGGATTAAAACACGACATGACAAGAGAAGATTATCCTTATTTATATGAGACGCACATGCACACCTGTGAGAGCAGTGCCTGTGCCGACAGTACCGGAAAGGAAATGGCACAGGCCGCCAAAGATATGGGGTATACGGGAATCATCATCACCGACCACAGCTGGTATGGCAACAACTGTATTGATTCATCGCTTCCCTGGAAGGAGTGGGTGGAGCAGTTCTGCAGGGGCTATGAAAATGCCAGGGAGCAGGGAGACAAAATTGGGCTGGATGTGTTTTTTGGCTATGAGTCCGGCTATCACGGAACGGAATTTCTGGTTTATGGAGTTGACAAGCAGTGGCTGATCTCTCATCCGGAAATCAAGGATGCCACTGTGGAGGAACAGTACTGCCTGATTCATGAGGCGGGCGGGATGGTGATTCAGGCGCATCCTTTCCGGGTGGCAGGCTACATAGAGCAGTTTCGCCAGTTTCCGGAAGACGTGGACGGAGTGGAGGGAATTAACGGCGCTCATTCTTCTCCGCTGAGCGCCAGTCATAATCACCCGGAGTTTGACACACAGGCGATCAGCTATGCTTTGGAAAATCACCTGCCGCTTACGGCCGGATCGGATATTCACAGGAAGGAACTTTTCGGATGCGGTATGGCATTTAAAAGGAAGCTGCAGTCAATTCAGGATTTCAAACAGGCTGTGCTGGGCGGGGAAGATTATCTGTTGACAGACGGCGTCCGGTGGTATGACAGGGCCGGGAAAATATTAGAGTGAGCTGTGGAAGAGAGCATCAGAAAAGCAGGGCGGGGGTAATAAAAAAAGAAAAATCTGGAAAAAGTAAGAGAAGGAGGAAACGATATGGAGAATCGGTTTGACGTGATCATCATCGGCGCAGGCCCCGGAGGGATTTTTTGTGCCTACGAGTTATTGGATAAAAAGAAGGATTTGAAGGTATTGCTGCTTGAAAAGGGGCGTTCCATTGAAAAGAGACAGTGTCCCAAAAGAGTTACCAAACAGTGCGTGGGCTGCAAGCCCTGTTCTATCACAACAGGATTTGCGGGAGCAGGGGCATTTTCGGACGGAAAGCTCTCTCTTTCCCCGGATGTGGGCGGAAATCTGCCATCGATCTTAGGATATGAAAAGACTCAGGAGCTGATTCAGGAATCTGACAGCATTTATTTAAAGTTCGGCGCGGATAAGAAGGTTTACGGTGTGGATAAGCAGGCGGAGATTTGGGAGACCAGATTAAAAGCCATCAATGCCAACTTAAAGCTGGTGGAGTGTCCTATCCGCCATCTGGGAACCGAGGAAGGATATAAGATTTACGAAAAACTCCAGCATCACCTGAAAGAGCAGGGAGCGGAACTGGTATTTAACACCATGGTGGAAAAGATTCTGGTGGAGGAAGGCCGTGCGGTGGGGGTTCAGACCGATAAGGGAGAGACCTTTTACGGGAAGGAAATCATCTCCGCCGTAGGGCGCGAGGGCGCCGACTGGTTCAGGGAGAAGTGCGAGGAGATTGGAATTGAAACCACGCCTGGGACGGTGGATATCGGTGTGCGGGTGGAGGTCAGGGACGAGGTGATGCAGTTCCTCAACGAAAATCTCTATGAGGCCAAGCTGATCTATCACACACCTACCTTTGACGATAAGGTGAGAACCTTTTGCACCAACCCTTCCGGGGAGGTGGCCACGGAGTACTACGAGGGCGGGCTGGCAGTAGTCAATGGCCATGCCTATAAATCTCAGGATTTTAAGACGAATAATACCAATTTTGCCATTCTGGTCAGCAAAAATTTTACCAAACCCTTTAAAACCCCGATTGAGTACGGAAAGCATATTGCGCAGCTCTCCAACATGCTCTGCGGAGGGAAAATTCTGGTGCAGACCTTCGGAGACTTTAAAAGGGGGAGAAGAACCACGGAAGAGCGCCTTAGCAGAAACAACCTGATTCCCACCTTAAAGGACGCGGTGCCGGGGGATTTATCGCTGGTGTTCCCTCACAGAATCATGGTTGACATTGAGGAAATGCTGATTGCGCTGGATAAGATCACGCCCGGGATTGCGGCGGATGAAACCCTTCTCTATGGAGTGGAGGTGAAATTCTACTCCAACAGAGTGATTGTCAATAAAGATTTTGAGACCAGCATCAGGGGACTTCGGGCAATCGGAGACGGCGCCGGCGTGACAAGAGGGCTTCAGCAGGCATCCGCCAATGGAATCAGCGTGGCCAGAAGTATTTTGAGGACAATGGAAGCATGAGGGCTGTAAGAAAATGGATGGCAGTGTTTCTCTGCTCTCTGATGCTGCTGACACTGTCCGGCTGCGAAAAGGGGGAGGGAGAAGTAAAGCTGGTTCTGACCACCGGCTTTAAAAAGGATGAAATCTTCCGGATTGAAACCATGTCCTGCACGCTGCCGGAGGTCATGGTGTATCTGACCAACACGCAGGATCAGTATGAGAGTGTTTACGGGGCGGAGATCTGGAAGACCAACTTAAACGGAGTGACCCTGGAGGAGAGCATCAAGGAGACGGTGCTGGCTCAGCTGGCCCAGATCAAGACCATGAATCTTCTGGCTCAGCAGCAGGGAGTTTCTCTGGATGAGGCGGAGCTTGAAAAGGCCGGGGAAGCGGCCGGGGCATATTTCAGTTCTCTGAATGAGGCGGAGCAGGAAGCCATGCAGGTGACGGAAGAGACGATCAGGCAGCTTTATTCGGAGCTGGCTCTTGCCAATAAGGTATATGAGTATATTATCAAGGATATCAATCCGGAGATCAGCGACGATGAGGCCCGGAGTATCACCATACAGGATATCCTGATCAAAACCTACAGCCAGGATGGTACGGGCAAAAGAATCGAATATGAGGAGAGCGCCAGGGAGGATGCCTATCGGCGTGCCAGAGAAATTTTGCTTCAGGCACAGGAGGAAGGCAATGATTTTGAGAGCCTGGTAGTTCAGTACAGCGAAGGGGAGAAGAGTACCTATTCCTTTGGCAAGGGGGAGATGGAGGAAGCCTTTGAGAATGCGGCCTTTAACCTGGAAACCGGAGAGATCAGCGGTATTGTGGAGACGGAGGACGGTTTTCATATTATCAAATGTATCAGCACCTTCAACCGGGAGGAAACGGATGCCAACAAAATAAAGATTGTGGAAAAAAGGAGAGAGGAAGTGTTCGGCCAGGAATATAATGCTTTCGTGGACTCCCTGACCAGGACGCTGAATGAGGAACTCTGGAATTCTGTGGCTTTTCTGAAAGGGGACGAGATTGTCACCAAAGATTTTTTTGATGTGTATCATCAGTATTTTGCGGAGTGAAAGGCTGAGAAAAAGTATTTTATAAAAATTTAATAATCCCGCAAATCCGCATAAACACTGGATTTTTTTAAATTTTCAACCAAATTGCTAGCACTCATCAAAGATGAGTGCTAATTTTTTCTTGACTTTTAAATCAAAGAGAATTAAACTTGTTTTTAGTTTAAGAAAAAGAGAGTAAACAGGAGTTTACCTGTAGTCGAAAATCAGAGGAAAGAAGAAGGAGTGATTATCGTGGCAGAGAAACACGGAAACTTATCTATTAACAGTGAAAACATATTCCCGATTATCAAGAAATGGTTATATTCAGACCATGACATCTTTTTCAGGGAATTGATATCCAACGGATGCGATGCCATCACCAAGCTCAAGAAGCTGGACATGATGGGCGAATACTCATTGCCTGAGGATTACAAGGGGAAAATTCAGGTGATGGTCAATCCTGAGGAGAAGACGCTTAAGTTTATCGACAACGGTGTGGGTATGACTGCGGATGAGGTGGAAGAGTACATCAATCAGATCGCCTTTTCCGGGGCAACGGATTTTATTTCAAAATATAAAGACAAGACCAGCGAGGATCAGATCATCGGACATTTTGGCCTGGGATTTTATTCCGCATTTATGGTGGCGGATGAGGTGCATATCGATACCCTCTCCTGGCAGCCGGATGCAAAGCCCGTGCATTGGGAGTGTGACGGCGGCACGGAATTTGACATGAAGGAAGGGGAAAGGACAGAGGTAGGTACCACCGTAACCCTTTTCGTCAACGAGGATGTGCTGGAGTTCTGTAACGAATACAAGGCGAGAGAGGTCATCAAGAAATACTGTTCCTTCATGCCCATGGAAATTTATCTTTCCAAGGAAAACACGACGGATACACAGACCATCGATGCGGACGAAAAGCTGGACACAGATACGGTGGTAGAGGAGATCAAGCCGGAGAAGGAAGAGGACAAGTTAAGATACAAGATTATCAGACGTCCTGAGCTGTTAAACGAGACGGTGCCTCTTTGGACCAAGCATCCCAACGACTGCACCAGGGAAGAGTATCTTGAATTTTACCGCAAGGTATTCCAGGATTACAAGGAGCCTTTATTCTGGATTCACCTGAATATGGATTATCCTTTCAACTTAAAGGGAATTCTGTACTTCCCCAAGATTAACATGGAATATGAATCCATTGAGGGCGTGATCAAGCTTTACAATAACCAGGTGTTTATTGCGGACAACATCAAAGAGGTTATTCCGGAATTTTTGATGCTGCTTAAGGGTGTGATTGACTGTCCCGACCTGCCGCTGAATGTATCCAGAAGCGCCCTGCAGAACGATGGCTTTGTGAAAAAGATTTCCGATTATATCAGCAAGAAAGTAGCGGATAAACTCTCCGGTATGTGCAAGACGGAGAAGGAAGAGTATGACAAGTACTGGGATGATATCAGCCCGTTTATCAAGTTCGGCTGCCTGAAGGATGATAAGTTCTGTGAGAAGATGACGGATTATATCCTCTTTAAGAATCTGGATGGAAAATATCTGACCCTTCCCGAGTGTCTCGAGGTTAACAAGAGCGATCCGGACGAAGTGGGTGAGGATGAAAAGAAGGACGCGGAACAGGCTGCAGAAACTTCCGGTACGGAAGAGAGCGGAGCCGAAAGCCCTGCCGCTGAGGTGGTAGATGCGGATGGCAATGTAGTAAGCGGGGAAGGCGCTTCCCAAACAGAAGAAAATTCTGTTACAGAAGAAAACCCTGTTGCAGAGGGGAACTCTGATGCAGAAGAGGACTCTGCCGCGGAGGAGAGCCCTGCCGCCGAGGTAGTGGACGCAGACGGCAACCCGGTAGACACAGAGGATGCCGATGAGGAGGAAGAAAAGAAGGAAAAGGTGATCTACTATGTCACCGACGAAAAGCAGCAGGGACAGTATATCCAGATGTTCAAGGCTGCCAAAATGGATGCCGTTATCCTGACCCACAATATCGACCAGCCTTTCATCTCCCAGCTTGAGTCCAAAAACGAGGGCATTAAGTTCCAGAGAATTGATGCTGACCTGACAGACACCTTCAAGGCCAAGACCAACAAGAAGACGGAGAAGGAACTGGAAGCGGCAGCCGAGGCTGTGGGCAAGGTGATGAAGAAGGTTCTCAAGAAAGACAAGATTACCATCAAGGTTGAGAAGCTTAAGAATAAGAAAATATCCTCCATGATCACCCTTTCCGAGGAAAGCAGAAGAATGCAGGATATGATGAAGATGTACGCCATGCCCGGTATGGATATGGGAGGTATGGGAAAAGAGGGAGAAACTCTGATCTTAAACGCCAACCATCCGCTGGTGCAGTATGTGATGGAAAACACAGAGAGCAAGAATGTCAACATGATCTGCGAACAGCTCTACGATCTGGCTCTTTTGCAGCATTCGCCGTTGGAGCCTGAGGCAATGGCCAAGTTTGTGGCAAGAAGCAATGATATTATGATGATGCTGACGAAATAACGGAATAGAGTTCAGATGTCAAACAACGGACAGCTCTCTCCGCGAACCGTCCTTATGTTAATAAAGTCCCGGAAATACCGAGAAATTGGTATTTCCGGGATTGCTTTATGCTTGCTGGGTACCTTTCACAGCTGTGCTCCTATTTCCAAACCGGACTTCACAATCCTTTCGGAAGAATGATATTCCATAGCAGTCTATCTCCCGATACCCCTCTGTGCGCAGTTCATCTATATATCTTTTATCATAGATCTGCCTGAGAGCCTTTTCCGCATCATTTTCCAGATCGTCCACAGAGTCTGAGACTTTGACTTCCAGAATGAATGACCTACCCCGGAGGGAAGGGCTCTTTACCATAATATCAGAGCGTCCATTTCCCGATTCCCGGTTCGATTTCACCAGATAATTCTCACTCTGACTTAATATTCCAGTGAGAAATCCATGGTAAAAGTTTTCTGCACTGTCATAGAAGCTGATAGTACGGAAAAGCTGTCCGTTTAAAATATCTGCCATCCTCTGTGCGTTCCCTTCTTCCATTGCACGGTAAAGATCATGAAAGTCCTCTTTCTTTATCATATCCTTCAGCCAATTTGAAATGGTATTCTGATAGATTGTCTTTACTTCGGTATTCGGAATCCGTGCCCTCAAAAAAATCGAGGACTCCTCAAAATATTCACTTTCTTTTGTCAGATATCCTGTAAAATACAGAAAATTCCATAGATTTTCCGCATTCGTGTGTATATCTTCGTAGGTAACCTCTTCATGCACCTGGATGGTAAGTATTTCCCCCCGCAGAAGGGTCTCAATCTGCCTCTTTGTTTCCCGGTCAGCCCTGGCAATCAATTCCTTAATAATATCATTGGAACTGGTGTTAATCCAATAGGGATGTGGAAATGCATTGACATCTGCATATAAATCATATAAAAACTTAATCACACTCCATGGGTTATAAACCTCGGTACTTCCAAACAAATACCCGTCATACCATTCTTTCATTGTCGGAAAACGGCTTTCAACTTCATAATAAGACATGACCTGCCAAACTTCCGCTTCTGTGAATCCAAAATATTCACTATATCTCCGGTCCAGTATTGATATGATATTCAGATGATTAAGCCCGGTAAATATACTCTCCTTTGATATCCGCAAACAACCGGTAATGACGGCGAACTGCAGATAGTCATTTGTCTTCAGCGCAGACTCAAAGAGCGACCTGATAAAATAAGCCATTTTTTCATAAAATCCGCGAAAATAAGCATTCTCAAGCGGAACGTCATATTCGTCTATCAAGATTACAGTCTTTTTATTCGTTGCCTGATAAAGGCATTTGCTCAGGAATTGCAGTGCTTCGGAATAATCATCATATTCTGCCTTTCGGTTCGCAATTTTTTGAAACAGCTTTTTATCCTCATCATTGATTTTCCCATACGCCAATATATACTGATGTCTCTGAAATTCGTCTGCAACAGCCTTTTTTATTTTATCATATGCCGATTCAAAGGTTGGCTGCTTCGCTGACTTTAATGTCAGGTTGATGACAGGATACTTTCCCATGTGCCCTGTATACTTTTCACCCTGCGCCATAATCTTTAAGCCCTGGAAAAGCGATTTATTCTCATTGTTTTTTTTCTGATCTCCGGTATCTTCAAAGAAATATCTAAGCATACTAAGGTTTAACGTCTTTCCAAAACGTCTTGGCCGTGTAAAGAGATTTACTTCCCCTTTTAAATCCAGAAGCTCCTTAGTCAGCAGGGTTTTGTCAATATAAAAGTAATTATTTTTTATTAATTTTTCAAAGTTATCAACGCCGACAGGCAGTGCTTTTTTCATCAAAGCTGCAATCTCCTTTCACGCTTATAATAATGATACGGCATTTGGATATAAAACGCAAAACAAATTATTGGACGGTTATGGTTTAGTCCCACATAGGACGCAGATATTTTACAATATTGCTGATCGTCTCCGTCAAAACCTCCGCGGTCAGGGACTGATTATTGATATAGGCGTGGTAGCCGCCCTGAATGCAGTAGGAGAGCAGAATGTTTTTTTCGGCGTCTCCTTCATATTCGGGGCGGAGCCGGAAGATGGCCTTTTTAAGCTCTGTCTCCAGCTTATCAGCCAGACGGCTGCGCTCCTTGCCGGAAAAAAGGGTGTTGATGATGGAAATATGGGACATGAAGGCCAGACACAGCTCTCTGGTGAACATATCAGGGTTTTTCATGGAATCCTCATGAGTGAGGGAGATTCCCCGCAGCATGGAGAGAATGGTTTCCGTTTCCAGGGCATCGGAGAGCTGATAAATATCTTCATAATGGGAGTAAAAAGTGGACTTGTTGATACAGGCCAGAGCACACAGCTCCCGGACGGAAATCTTCTCCAGCGGTTTTTTGGAGCGAAGCTCCATGAAAGCGTTTTTGATGGCCTTTTCTGTCTTTTCGATTCTCAGATCCATGGCAAATCTCCCCTGGCATGTCGTCGCCGATTCCGTGATCATTCATCCGGATTTCGTTGTAAAGGTTATTGAAAAAGCTTTTGAATAAGAATATTATACGTTCATGGAAGCAGAACTGCAAGCTTGTAAAAAAGAGGAGACTTATCTGATGAACAGCATGCTGCCGCTTTTTATACGACATTTTCCGCCAGGAGTTGCTTAAACGCCACTTGTCCGGAAATGTCGGTGGACAACAGCGCCCCCTGAAGATAAGATGAGTGTAAGTAAAATAAACAACCACTGTCGGTTATCTTTGAGGAGGATGCTTATGGATTTTTATGGATTCTATACCGGAAAAATATTTGATGCCCACAGCTATCTGGGGGCGCATGTCGAGGAAAAGGGAGTGACCTTCCGTACTTTTGCTCCCGGAGCGGAGAGGATTTCCCTGATCGGGGAATTTAACGGCTGGCAGGAATGGACTATGAACAGGACTTATGACGGGAATTTCTGGGAGTACCATGCCGAAAATGCCAAAGCAGGAGAGATGTATAAATATCGGATTTACCGGAGGGACGGACAGTGCCGGGATCACTGTGACCCTTACGGTTATGGAATGGAGCTTCGGCCGCATACGGCGTCCTTTATCAGGGATATGAACCGATATGAGTTTGCGGATGAAGTCTGGATGCAGTCCCGCAGCGATTGCAAAAGTAAGCCGTTAAACATTTATGAGCTTCATATGGGTTCCTTCCGTAAGCCCTCCGGGGAAGCGGACGCCTGGTACAACTATGAGGAGATGGGGGAAATACTGATTCCCTATCTGAAGGAAAAAGGGTATAATTATCTGGAGGTCATGCCCTTAAATGAATACCCCAGCGACGAATCCTGGGGGTATCAGGGCACTGGATTTTTCAGCCCTACCTCAAGATACGGGACGGCAGACCAGTTAAAGGCCTTTGTGGATCAGTGCCATCAGAACGGGATTGGCGTCATTATGGATTTTGTTCCGGTACACTTTGCAGTGGATGACTATGCCCTGGCCTGTTATGATGGCACGGCGCTGTACGAATATCCCAATTCCGCGGTGGGAGTCAGTGAGTGGGGAAGCTGTAATTTTATGCATTCCAGGGGTGAGGTGAGAAGCTTTCTGCAGTCGGCTGCCAATTACTGGCTGACGGAATTTCACATGGACGGCCTGCGTATGGATGCCATCAGCCGGGCCATTTACTGGCAGGGCAACCCGGAGCGGGGCGTAAATATGAATGCGGTGGACTTTTTGAAATACATGAACCAGGGATTAAAGCAGCTTCATCCGACAGCCATTCTTGCGGCTGAGGATTCCACCTCTTTTCCGGGGGTTACGAAACCGGTATCGGAGGGCGGACTGGGATTTGACTATAAGTGGGACATGGGGTGGATGAACGACACTTTGGACTATTTCCGCACAGCGCCGGAGTACCGGAGCGAAAATTATCACAAGCTCACCTTTTCCATGATGTATTATTATAACGACAGGTTTCTTCTTCCCCTGTCCCACGATGAGGTGGTGCACGGGAAGGCAACCATCCTGCAGAAAATGAACGGTCAGTATGAGGAAAAATTCCCCCAGGCAAGGGCTTTTTATATGTATATGTACGCCCATCCCGGCAAGAAGCTGAATTTTATGGGAAATGAGATTGGACAGTTCAGAGAGTGGGATGAAAAGAGGCAGCAGGACTGGATGCTGCTGGATTATCCCATTCATCAGGCATTTCTCAGATTCATGGAGGAGTTGAATCACATTTACAGGGAGCATTCGGCGTTTTATGAGAAAGATTATGAGACCCAGGGCTTTTGCTGGCTGGACTGCCATCAGGAAGAACGATGTATCTATGCGTTTGAGCGCATGAGCCGGAAAGAGCGTATTGCGGCTGTATTTAATTTTTCGGATAAGAAGTGGGAATATTCCCTGGAAATTAAGGGAGCAAAGGAGCTGCAGCCACTGCTTTTCAGTGAGTGGGAGGCTTATGGCGGCGGAGAGAAAAAAGAGGGCGGAAAACTGACGGGGACGGATGGAAAGTTTATGCTTTCTCTGGCGCCTTATTCAGGAAGGTATTATGTAATAGGGTGAAAGGGAATCACCCGGAAGGAGGTGTTATGCGGATAACAGAAAAAACAATTGACAAGCTATATGCGGGCTGGCTCGCCAAAGTCATCGGCGTACGGCTGGGAGCTCCGGTGGAGGGCTGGTCATACCGGGCGATAAAGGAAAGATATGGCACGATAGACGGATATGTCACAGACTTTAAAAATTTTGCGGCGGATGACGATACCAATGTGCCGATTTTCTTTATCCGTGCATTGGAAAAGTGCGGAGAGGAGCATAAGCTGGAAGCGGCAGATGTGGCAGAGGCCCTGCTGGATTATGCGCCCTATGAGCACGGCTTTTTCTGGTGGGGCGGCTACGGGATGTCTACGGAGCACACGGCTTATCAGAATCTGATCAATGGAATTCCCGCGCCCCGCAGCGGAAGCATTGCCCAGAATGGAGTTGCGGTTGCGGAGCAGATTGGCGGTCAGATTTTTATTGATACCTGGGGGCTTGTAGCTCCCGGAAAGCCTCAGACGGCGGCTGAGATGGCAAGAGCGGCGGCAAGCGTAACCCATGATGGAAATGGTGTTTACGGTGGAATTTTTGTGGCCTGCTGCATCAGCATAGCCTATGAAGAACAGGATATCGGCACGATACTTCGTAAGGCTTTGGATTTCATACCTCCAAACTGTGAATATGCAAGGGCGGTCAGAGCGGTGATGGATTATTATGAGAAACATCCCGAAAACTGGCGGGACTGTTTTGACTATATTTATCAGAATTTTGGCTATGACAGATATCCGGGCAACTGCCATATTATCCCTAATGTTTGTGTGATGATTCTGGCGCTTTTGTACGGGGAAGGAGACTTTGACAATACCCTTCAAATCTGCACCATGTGCGGCTGGGATACGGATTGCAATGTGGGAAATGTGGCAGCGATTATGGGAGTGCGGGGCGGAACTGCTGTCATTGATTATGAGAAGTGGAGAAAGCCCATAAATGATTTGCTGATTTGCTCCGGTGCGATTGGCTCTCTGAATATACAGACGATTTCCCAGGGAGCGGACTATCTGCTGAAAATGATGCTCCGCCTTGGCTATGAGCTTCCAAAGCAGTGGGAGACCATGCTGGGTATCAGCAGCAATTTGTGCCATTTTGAATATGAAGGTTCCACCTGCTGTGTGCGTTCGAGGGTCACGGGAAGACGGGGAGAAGTCCTTCTTGCCAATACGGACAGTCAGGCGCATTCGGGGAAGCGCTCCCTCCAGATCAGGGCAGACAGAGTGAAAAGAGCGGAGATCTTTTACAGAACCTATTATTTCCCGGAGGATTTTGATGACAGCCGGTATGACCCATCTTTTTCACCGCTGATTTACCCGGGAGATACGCTGCACTGCTATGTGAAAGCCGCAGCTCGAGGAATAAAGGCAGCATTGTATGTAAGGGACAGCCGCAGTCAGGCGACGGTTTTCGGCCCGCAGGTGAGCCTTGGTGATGGATGGGAAAGGATGGAGTTCCGGATACCTTCTGTGAAAGAAGGGCAGTCAGGACTTGCTTTGGTCAGTGAGGTTGGAGTGATGCTTTCCCTTGATGAAGAAACAGATTTTGTGTGTTATCTGGATGATCTTTATTGGGAAGGGAGAGCCTGCTATCGCATTGACATGAAGCAGGAACGGCTGGAGAGCTGGCCCACGAACGGAATCCCTCACTATGAAATTTCTCAGTTTACAAGATGGAAGGGCATTACCTATCTGGAGCAGGGCAGGCTTCATCTGACCGGAACGGACAGGGCAGCGGCGTTTACCGGAAGTCATGGGTGGAAGGATTATGAGGTTACGGCGGTGATCACAGCAGAACTGGGAGAAAAGTGCCTGATGGTCTTTCGGGTTCAGGGAGCGATGCACTTTTATGCCTTTGGATTTTATGGAAGAGATAAAGTTGCTTTGTTAAAGATTTCAGAAGATATCCGGGAACTGGCATTGGCGGATTATGAGTGGGAGGGCGGCACATCCTGCACTTTGCATGTAAATGTGAAGGGAAATCTGATCAGGGCGGATATCGACGGTTGTGAGATTTTCAGGTATGCTGATGAGAGCATGGCTTATCTGTCAGGAAATACAGGTCTGATGACGCTGGATGGCAGCCATATGTCCTGTTCTCTGATGGAGGTAGTTACAGATGGAGAAAGATAAAAACAGAATTCAGAATACTATTCTGAATACAATTCTTGTGATCGGAAGCCTGAATATGGATCTGACAGCAGGAGTTGACCATATTCCGGCGGTGGGAGAGACGATACTTACCAGCAGCTTTGCGACAATTCCGGGAGGAAAAGGAGCCAATCAGGCCTGTGCGGTGGGAAGGCTTGCCGGGAGGTGTGCTTTCATTGGCGCCATAGGAAATGACGGATACGGAAAAGTTTTGCAGGAAAGCCTGCAAAATTTTCAGGTGGATACCAGGGGATTGACCACGAAATCCCACGAAGCATCAGGAATGGCTGTGGTGATGGTCAATAAAGAGGGGAACAACAGCATTGTGGTGATTCCGGGAGCCAACGCAGCCCTCACACCGGAGGATATTGACCGTCACAGGAGCCTGATAGAGGAATGCGGACTTCTGGTGATGCAACTGGAGATTCCTTTGGAGACGGTTCTGCATGCGGCGAAGCTGGCCAAATCCATGAACAGGACGGTGATCCTGGATCCGGCCCCTGTGCCAGTGAGGTTCCCAGAGGAACTATATCAGTACATAGATATCATGAAACCCAATGAGACGGAGCTGGCACAGCTTACCGGAATAAGTGCGGAGGGGACAGGTTATGTTCAGGGAGCAGAATTCCTGCGGAAAAAGGGTGTGAAAAATGTGCTGGTGACGCTGGGGGAAAAAGGAGCCTACCTGGATTCCCGGGAGGAGGGAAAAGCGTTTATCCCGGCCTGCCCGGCAGATGCGGTGGATACCACGGCAGCAGGCGATGCCTTTACTGCGGCGGTGGCCGCCAGGCTGGCGGAGGGAGATTCTCTTTCAGAAGCGGCCCGGTTTGCATCCCTGGTTTCCTCTATTGTGGTTACCAGAAAAGGAGCGCAGTCATCGATTCCAACTATGGAGGAGGTGTGCTCCCGCCTGTAATATTTTCATTAATTCCTAATATATGCTTCATAAAAAATAAAGGAAGTGAACACAGTTTTGACACACTTAAAAACTATGATAAAGAAAGCCTTGAAGGCCAGTACTTATTATAGGAGGAGAAGTTATGAAGAAAAAATTAGCAATGGTATTGACAGGTGTGGCAGTGTGTTCCGTTCTGATGATGGGCTGCCAGAGTAATGCAGGAGGAGATGCGTCGGATGATGTGCAGACAGAGGATGTGAATCCGGCGGATGATGTGGCAGAGCCGGAAACGGAGCCTATACCTGAGGAAACAACAGCGCCGGACGAGACAGAATCCGGAACAGACGAGACCGCGGCTCCGGAAGCAACCACAGCGCCTGAGGGAGAGTCTTCCGATGCAGAGGGAAGCGAAGCATCTGAGGGAGAGGCTTCTGACGCAGCAGGAAGCGAAGCATCTGAGGGAGAGGTTTCTGACGCAGAGGGAACTGCAGCTTCCGATGAAACAGGGGCTGATTCAGAAAATGCAGAAGGTGAGGATGCAGAGAATGCTTCTGAAGGAGAAGAGAAGAAAGCGGAATAATATAGGAAACAGCGAATATTTTTGTCGTTTGCTATAATTAACAGCCACAAAATAGTGTACGAGTGAAAGAGACAGCCAGAACTGACAGTGAGTTCTGGCTGTCGGCTTTTAGCCGGATCATTTGCAGGGCAGGTCATCCGCCCCAATCTCCAGATGACAGCGTCCCCATTTCTCATTTCCGAAGGAAAAGGAGTTTTCCGTAACACTTTTTTCTGAAAAGCCGACTTTGGCATAGCATTTACGGGCCTTTTCATTCACATCAAAGACATTTAAACTTACAAGAGATACGTCCGTAATCTCAAAGGCATATTTCAGGGCCAAAGCAAGCATCTGCCTGCCAAGTCCGGCGCCCCGTTTTTCTTTATCCAGAACGATATACCGGAGAAAACCGGAATTTTCGGAATGATTGACGGAATAGGAAAAGAAGCCTACCGGTGTTCCGGTATTTTCAGTGGCAACGAAAGCGTTTGCTTCCCACTTAACTGCGTCCCCGGTAAGAGTCTCTTCAAGCCCTTCTTTGGACAGAGGATAGGGAATGAGGTTAGCACACCAGAGGGCGTGCAGCCTTTCGCTGTCTATCCATTTTTCCAGGTACTGGTAATCTGTTTCGTTGATATAAGGTCTTAGTCTCATGGGGGGATTCCTTTCCTGACAGTGATATCTTCGGTGTTATTATAGCACAGGTGGAAAAGAATATAAATATTGACTTTTTGGGGAAATTCTATATGCTGGTATAAGAGGTGATGATATGAAAAACGAAAAATGGCTGGAATGGGCAGTACTGTTGCAGAGCATCGCCCAGGCCGGTTTGTTTTACGGAAAGGATCCCTACGACGCAGAGCGGTATGAGCAAATTCGTTCCATAGCGGCGGAAATGATCAGCTATAAGACAGATATTCCAATGGAAAAAGTAAGAGATTTATTTTGCAATGAAACGGGCTATCAGACACCGAAATTAGATACCCGCGCCGTTATTTTCAAAGACAACAAAATCCTCCTGGTAAAGGAGAACGACGGTCTGTGGTCACTGCCCGGCGGATGGGTGGATGTGAATCTGTCCGTGAAGGAAAATGTCATCAAGGAAGTCAGGGAGGAAGCAGGGCTTAATGTCACGGCAGAGCGGGTCATAGCCATCCAGGACAGAGAAAAGCATAACCGTCCGATTTACGCTTACAAAATCTGCAAGATATTTATCCTCTGCTCTGTAATCGACGGAAAATTCGAGCAGAATATAGAAACGGTGGAGAGCGGCTATTTCGCCATGGAAGAGCTGCCTGCGCTCTCGGAGGATAAAACCACTTTGGAACAGGTGAAAATGTGTTTCGATGCTTATCATGCCAAGCATTGGGAGACATTAGTGGAGTAGCCCCGAAGGCCCATAAAGTCGAAAACAATCTGGAAGCACGCAGAACAGTGCGGGGAAAAGTGTGAACAGGAGGAGATACATATGATTCAGTTTACCGAGGAAGAAGTACGGAAATTAAGAAAGAAAAGCAATGACTATCCGCGTACCATAAGGAAACTGAAAGAGAAAGTAGACGAAGTTTTCAGAGGAGAGATCATTGTTCCCGAATCAGGCATTGCAAACTGGACTCATTACTATTTTTGTCCGGACTGCTCCATTGAATTGACTCATAAAAGAAACAGTCCTGCCGCCCATGTCTGTCCTGGCTGCGGAAAAATTTTTACGGGGGAACCTTATGACAGCGCCTGGTGGGGACTGATCAATGGAGAGAATAACGATGCGGTTTATAATATGGCCATCATCTGGCTGGCTACCGGAGAAGAAGCATATGCGAAAAAAGCCATTGAGATTTTAACGGCCTATGCCGCCTGCTATCCGAATTATGAAGTTCACGGCAATATTCCTTACAACGGGCCGGGTCGTGCCGGAGCCCAGACACTGGACGAGGCAAATTTCCAGAGGGGATTTGCTATGGCTTATGATATTCTTTCTTCCCGCATGACAGAAGAAGAACAGGCATATATCCGTGACCGGATGCTGATTCCGGGGGCGGAGTTTCTTTTAGCCCATCGTCACAGGCAGCTTCATAACCATGAGGTTATCATCAATTCCGCTATTGCGGTTATTGGAATCCTGTTTGACCGGCCGGAACTGATTCGTTCGGCTCTTTATGAGGATTATGGAATTGTCTATCAGTTAGAGCATGGCATGCAGCCGAATCATATGTGGTTTGAGGGTTCTTTCGGATATCATTTTTATGCACTGACCAGCTTCTTTGCCTTTGAAAAATTTGCACTGCATACAAAATACAGCAATATCCATTGTGAAAGCTACAGGGCGATGATGGAGCTTCTGTGCGACTATATGGAGCCTGACTACGGAATTCCAATGCTGAACGATACGAATTATGGGCATCTGGGGCATACGAAGGAGCTTTATGAATTTCCATACCGGGAGATTGGCAGCAGAAAGATGGCATTTGTGCTGAATACTTACTATAAGGATGAGAGCCGCGATAATCTGGAAGCACTCTTATATGGAGCGGATACCATCGAATCAGGTTTGCTCCCCATGGAAAATTTTCATACGACCCTGGACACGGCAGGTCACACGATTCTGCGTGGACCTAAGGGACGGTATCTTCTGTTTAAACATGATCGATACGGCGGAGAGCATGACCATTACGACCGGCTGGGCATCAGTTATCTTGCGTATGGAAAGCCGATTGCCCGGGATATGGGAACGACGGGATATGGTGCAAAAATGCATTATGATTTCTACAAAAATACGGCTTCCCATAACACACTGATGATTGGAGAAGAAAACCAGGCGCCGGTCAATGCCGAGCTGACCCGCTATGAAGAAAAAGATGGCGTAATTTATGTGAGGGCAGAAGCAGATTGGACAAAACCCTACGAAATGCCGGACAGCTTCACCATCGTACAATGGTCAGAAGAAAATTACCGCACGGTTCGCATGAGGAGGGAAATTGCGTGGACGGATCAATATTTTGTGGAGGTATTTCTGGCAGATGGCATTCCGGAGGGAAAGACAGCAGACTGGATGATGCATTTTTCCGGGACACAGATTAAGGGACAGGCGGAAACGGTTTCCTGTGAAAATCATTTTACAGGGAAACCGCTTACTTATCTGCATGACATCAAGGCAGATCCGGTAAAATCAGAAGGAACCTGTCAGAAGACTTATGAGTTTGAAGGAGTCTTTACAAGAATCCATGGACTGCTTAATGGTCAGAAATTATTTTCCGCTACCGGTCCCGACAATCCGTCTTCCGGTGAGCTCTCTTATCTTATGGAACGGCGTCAGGGCATTCAGATCCTCTGCGCCCACGTGGTGGAATCCTGGGTAGATTCCCCTTGTATAGAGAATGTGGAATTCAGGATATCTGAATCAGAGATTATGGTTGTGGTGACTGACTGTGAAGGCCTGGAAAAGAGATTTGTATTTGACAGAAAATAATAAAAAGGATGGAAACCAGGCGGTTTTCATCCTCTTTTGAGTGTTTGGCACTGTCAGGTTCCCGGTTCAGAGATACGGCTTACTCCCACATAAATATTGGAAATACTGTACCAGGTAGGAAAATCCACGATTCCATTGGGCGGCAGATTGAAAATCCGCTGGAATGTGCGCACCGCATTTGCCGTAGCCGAACCGAAAATCCCGTCGGCTGTGATGGTGGGAATTGCTGGATAATTCCTGGCAATGCGGTTAAGCTGCTCCTGCATCTGTCTGACCTTTTCTCCGCTGGAGCCAATGGTCAGGTTGTAGCCGGGCCAGGAGGAGGGCACCCCTGCTATGCTCTGAGCCGTGTTGATATACATATCGCTGCCATAATAGTATCTGATAATATCAATGGCGGAATACCCTTCTTCTCCCAGATACTTGGAGCCCCACTGGCTCAAGCCGTCGCAGGTCACACGTCTGCCGTCACAGTAGGATGTAAAGATTGGCTGCCGTACTCCCGGGCGGGATAAGTAATTTGCAAAGACACTGTCCACAATTCTGTCAATGTTTTCATAATAATTCCTTCCCCTCATCCATTTCTGGTCGTAGGCCGTAGAGGAGGTTATGGTAAAGTTGTAGCCTTTATTCCGGTACCACTCCGTATACACCCTGTTCAAAGTAAAAGACATGATCACCAGGGTATTGGCGTAAATGGCATTTTCCGGCCAGGTGGCGTAAATTTCCGAGGAAACCACATTTTTGATATAATCCCTGTAACGCACATAATAGTTGCCCGCAGTGGTGTCATCGGGCGTGCCGTCGTGAACGACCACGTATTCGGGGATCACGACCCTGCTCAGAACAATCTCCCCGCTCTCGTCCATGGGTTTGATCTCATCTTCCGGGATCTTCGGCGGATACTCTCCGTACAAAGTATGATCCGGGATTACCACTACCTCATCTGCATTCTCCGTGGTTTCCAGCGGTGTAAGCTGTATGGGCTGCATGGCCGTGACTCCCGGCAGAATCTCTGTTCCGGAAACCATGATCGGCTCATATCCGGGAGCCTCCACCTGCAGGTTGTATTCAGAATAGGGCTGTTGTTCCACAGGATTTAAACTGTACTCGGGCGGAGGCGCAGGAAGATCAATCGTTTGCGTCTGTCCTGAAGAATCCGTATTTATCTTTTCTATTGTTACATCCGGCACACCTGTATAAGAAATGGTTATTGTAGCATCCTGTACAGGGATCAGACCCAGAGAAGAGGTCACATTGATCTGCAGTTTCCCTGTGTACGTATTATCTGTCTGGCTGCTGTGTAAAATATTCTGGGGCATGGAGTTACCTCTGCATTTATGCTTATCATATCTTATGCAGGGGTTCTCCGGCGGTTCATCAAACATTGTGTGGAACACAGCATTCCGGCAGGGCATACAGCAAAATGCATATATGGAACAACCTTTCTTTGTTCCTTTTTGTGGTTGCTCCCACCAGATATTGTATGCTATAGTAAAGACAGAACTATATGGAACAAGAAGAGAGGGATACCACATGACAACGATGAGAGACGTAGCCAGAAAAGCCGGTGTCGGAGTGGGTACCGTATCAAGAGCTCTAAGCGACACCGGCTATACGGCCAAAGCAACCCGAGAAAAAATATTTGCCGCTGCGGATGCGATGGGATATGAATATGAACCCGCCTCCAGGACGCCTGTGAAAGCCATTACGATCGGCATTATGCTTCCCCTGCTGCGGCATCCTTTTTTTTCAAAAATGACCGACGCTGTTGAAACCGAGCTGCATCAGCGGGGCTATAGATGTCTTATCTATGATAACTGCAACAATTCCATCCATCAGAGAGAAGCGGTCGATATGCTGGAGGAAGGCGCCATAAACGGTCTGATCGCTTTAGGGGATCCGCCCCCCGACTTTGTGAAACGGGATGGAAAAGCCATTGTTTCCATGGACAGACGATGGGGAGAGGATGTTCCGCTGATCCATTCCGATCACGCCCAGGGCGGACGTCTGGCAGCAGAGGCCTTTATGGAAAGCGGCTGCCATCGAATTATCCAGTTTATGGGCGGAAATTTAAGTTCCACACTCAGCACCCGCCACAACACCCTTGAAAAAACCTTAAGAGACAACGGCTGTCAGGTCACCTCCGTCCAGACTCCCTGGAATTTTATGGGATATTCCTACGACAGGAATGTGGTACGGGATTACTGGAACGTGATCCGTGATATGGACGGCTGTATGACCAATGATATTGCCGCATTAAGCTGCCTGTCCATCGCTCTGGAGATGGGGATTAAGGTTCCTGAGCAGCTCAGGATCATTGGATATGACGGCACTGAGATCACCAAGCTGTGTTATCCGGCGCTTTCGGTTATCGAACAGGATTGTCCCGCATTATCCAAAGCCTGTGTGGACAGACTTGTGGAACTGATAGAAAGAGGAAGCCCTTCGGAAATGGAAACCGTTATTCCGGTAATATGGAAAAAACGTGGAACAACATAAACCCCAATCTTGCACAAAAAGTGAACTGTTTCATAAAAACTTGAATCGGTTCACTTTTTTTCTTTATATTTTCTTTAGAATTTTTTCGTCATTTTTCACAAAAATTATATTTATAAACTGTTCATAAACACGAAATGTATATTTTTTGTTGACAACTCATTTCACATTTTCTATCATACTCATATAAGCTCTGTTCCACATTATGAAATGAGGAGGATATACTTTATGAAACAAAAAAAGAGTGAACTGTTCAAGTACTATCTGAAAGAGGCGTCGAAGTGCTGGCAGCTGTATGTACTTTTGATTCCCGCTCTGCTGTGGGCGATCATTTTCGCATACTACCCCATGTACGGCGTTATCATCGCTTTCAAGGATTACAAGATCCGTGAAGGTATCCTGGGAAGCCCGTGGGCGCACCCGCTGTTCAAGTATTTTCAGGACTTTTTCAGTACCAGTATCGCCGTAAACGCGATTAAGAACACCATCATTGTCAGCCTGGAAAGTTTGGTATTTGCTTTCCCGATCCCGATTATCTTCGCCTTACTGCTTAACCAGATTAGAAGCCAGAAGGCCTTGAAGACAATCCAGACCATCAGCTACGCTCCTTACTTTATGTCAAACGTGGTTGTAGTAAGTTTGATCACCGTATTCTTTTCCGCTAACGGTGTGGTAAACGGCGTTATCCGTTCCACAGGCGGAAGCGAAATTCTCTTTACCTCTGTTCCGGAATGGTTCAGGACGCTGTTTATCGGTACCAACATCTGGCAGACCATGGGCTTTAACGCCGTTATCTACATCGCAGCCCTGACGGCTATCAGCCCGGACTTCTATGAGGCGGCCACCATTGATGGAGCTTCCCGTTTCCAGAGAGTGCTTTACATAGATGTTCCCATGATCATGCCTACCGTTATCCTGATGCTGATCCTCCAGATCGGTAACATCATGAACGTTGGTTACGAGAAAGCTTACCTGATGCAGAATGGTTCCAACACCATTGTCAGCGAATTAATTTCTACCTATGTATATAAGGTTGGTCTTCAGACCGCTCAGTATAGTTTCGCTACCGCGGTTGGTCTGTTCAACTCGGTTGCTAACTTCATTATTCTGGTGATTGCCAACAAGGTTGCCAAGAAAGTCAGCGATATCAGTATCTTCTAATTGAGAACAGGAGGAAATTTCTATGAGCAAAAAGAATGATCTTGCAAATCACAAGACTAAAATGAAGCTCTCTACCAGTGATAAAATTTTCAATGCTGTAAATATAGTAATTATGGCGTTGATCTGTATCGTTATCGTTTATCCTTTATATTATGTAGTGATTGCTTCCATGACTGATCCGGTTATCGTAAATTCCGGCCAGGTGCTGTTTTATCCGGTGAAGCCCTATTTTGAAGGCTATAAGACCACCTTGTCCTATATGCCTCTGTGGACTTCCTACAAAAATACCGTAGTTTACACGGTAGTAGGTACAATCGTATCTCTGATTGCTACCATCCCCGCAGGTTATGCCCTTTCCAGAAAGGATCTGGTAGGCAGACGCGGACTGATCTTTGTATTTACCTTTACCATGTTTTTCAGCGGCGGTATTATCCCCTTATACCTGACCATCAGGAGTCTTGGTATTTACAATTCCATCTGGGCCATGGTACTTCCCGTTGCCATATCCGCTTACAACCTGATCGTATGCCGTTCTTTCTTCGAGTCAGGTATTCCGGATGAGCTCTTAGAGGCTTCCAAGGTGGACGGATGTTCGGACTTCGGCTTCTTCTTTAAGATTGCCATTCCTCTTTCCAGCACCATCATTGCAGTTATGGCCCTGTTCTATGCCACCGCTATGTGGAATCAGTTCTTCAACGCCCTGATGTACTTACAGGACGACAATAAGATGCCCCTGCAGGTTGTTCTGCGTAACCTGGTACTGATGAACCAGGCCAACCAGATGGGTTCCTCCGGTGACGCCATGATTACCAAGCAAAAACTGGCTGAACAGCTCAAGTACTGTATCGTGGTAGTAGCCGCAGCTCCTCTTTTGATCGTATATCCTTTCATTCAGAAGTACTTCGCAAAAGGTGTTACTATCGGCGCTGTTAAGGGTTGATATTTAGAGTTTCTTTATATTTAATCATATACTACCAGACGGCATGCCGCCTGGTATGTCGCCAAACCTCAAAACAATTTATGAAAAAAGCATTCCGCATAGACTCAATAAAAACGCAGAAGTCCTGTGGAATGTTTTTATAAAACAACTCACATTAAAAGGAGGACACAATGAAAAAGAAAATTATTTCAATTCTGCTTTCCCTCACTATGGTAGCAGGCCTGCTTTCAGGCTGTGGCGGCGGTGGAAGCGACAGCAGTAGCAGCAACTCTGATAGCGGCAGTTCCGCACCTCAGGAGAATGTGGAAGACCTTCAGGAAGCAGTGGATTCCGCTGCATCTGCAACTGACGAGGGACTTACTCCCGAAGAGCAGGAAGCGGTAGATGCCGGTCTGATCGCTTTGGATGGATCTCTTCCCATTATTAAGGATCCCGCTGCTTTCGAAGAAAAGTATGGTAAGATTTCCATGCTCATTGTTAACAGCGCTGATCGTGTAGTTCCTGTAGGCGATCTGGCTATGTGCCAGAAATGGTTTGAGGACACCGGCATTGAATTTGACTGGCAGCCGATTCCTGGCGAAGGCGCTCAGGAAAAGATCAACCTGATGCTGGCTTCGGGCGAAGATCTTCCGGATGCATTCTGGAACTTCGGCGACGGTAAATCCGGCAACATCGTAGTTCAGTATGCAGATCAGGACATCTTCCTTCCTACCGAAGGCCTGATCAACGAGTACATGCCCAACTTAAAGAAGATTCTCGACGATCATCCTCAGTATCGTGCAGAGATCACCGCTCCTAACGGCCATACATACGGATTTCCTTACATTGAGGAAATGTACGGTCTGGTGCTTACCGGCGGACCTCTCCTGATCAACAAGACATGGCTGGATCAGGTAGGCAAAGAGGTTCCCACCACGGTTGACGAATGGGTAGACTGTCTGAAAGCATTCCGTGACGGCGGCGACTTAAACGGAAACGGCGAAGCCGATGAAATCCCCATGGCTTCCTGGTTTGGCGCAACCGACAGCTTTGGTTCCTACAACATGTTCTACCGCTTTACCGGCACATTCGGATGCGCTGACTCTTACTGCGGTGGTAACGCATACGCTGACCACTTAAGACTGATTGACGGCAAGGTAACCTTTACCGCTATGGACGAAGCTTTCAGAAAGACTGCTGAGTTCTTCAATATGCTTTACAACGAAAACCTGATCTGGAACGGTTCCTTCGAGGCTGACGAGAGCGCTGCTTACAAGACCTCTCTGATTAAGGAAGATGTTGCCAGAATCGGATGCTTCGGTACCTGGACCGACCAGGAGATCACTAACCTGGATGTACATGATGAGTATGTTCCCCTTCCTCGTCTGGAAGGCGAAGCTGGCAAGATGGGCTTTTTGAACAACTATTCCGAATTACAGGATTCCTCCGATACCGCAATCACCACCACCTGCAAGTTCCCTCACGTAATCGCAAGATTCGTTGACTACATGGTAGGCGATCCCGCCATCTCCATTCAGTCCAACTGGGGTGCAGAGGGCTACAACTATAAGCTGGATGAGAACGGCATCCTCAGAACTCCTCTTGATGAGCAGGGCAGATATGTAGCCCAGGTTCCTGAGTACAGTGACTTTGGTAAGGCACGTGTTAACTCCACAACCTGCCGTGGTTCCATGATCGTTCTGAACGAGTATTATGAGACAGTTGCAGGATACGCTTACGATGCTGTACAGCTTCTTGAGAACCAGAAGACCAACGGTAAGGAAGAGGTTATGGAAGAATATGACGCTATCCCCCGTGTAATGATGACCGTAGACGAGCTGACCAGACTGGCACAGATTCAGCCTACAGTTTCTGATATCGTTGACAGATATATCAACACCTGGATTACCGGCGGTGTAACAGATGATAACTGGAACGCTTACCTTGGCGAGCTTGAAGCAGCCGGCGTAAATGATATTGTTTCCCTTTATCAGACCGCTGTAGACAGAAGCACAAAATCTAATTAATTGATAAACTTGCCAGCATCCGGGTAGGTCTCAGGACTTACCCGGATGTTTTCTTATTGGCCTGAATTGAAAATATAAAAGCGATATGCTAGAATGAATACCGTTATCAGGAAACTTACCACAGGAGGAAAGACAGTTGGAAAGAGAAAAATTAGGATCGCGGATGGGATTCATCCTTTTATCTGCAGGATGCGCAATCGGGATTGGGAATGTGTGGAGATTTCCCTATATTACAGGCTTGTATGGAGGAAGCGCCTTTGTGCTCTTTTATCTGTTTTTCCTGATTGCCATGGGGATACCGGTGATGACCATGGAATTTGCGGTGGGCCGTTCCAGCAGAAAAAGTATCATCAAAAGCTTTACGGAGCTTGAAAAGCCCGGGCAGAAATGGCATCTTCACGGCTATCTTGGCATGGCGGGAAACTATCTTCTGATGATGTTTTATACAACGGTGGCGGGATGGATGCTGTACTATTTTTATCAGATGCTGACCGGAAAATTTACGGGTAAGGGTGCGGAAGAGGTAGAAACCATGTTCCAGGACATGCTGGGAAGTCCTCTGATTCTTTTGGTTTCCATGGTCATTATTGTGGCGGCGGGCATTCTGATCTGCTCTCTTGGTCTGCAAAAGGGGGTGGAGAGAATCACGAAGATCATGATGAGCCTTCTTCTGGTGATCATTGTGGTGCTGGCGGTGCATGGCCTGACCCTGGAAGGCAGCATGGAAGGTTTGAAGTTTTATCTGCTTCCTGATTTTCAGAGAATGAAAGAGGTGGGAATCTGGGAAACCGTGACGGCGGCCATGAATCAGGCGTTTTTTACTCTGAGCCTTGGAATCGGAGCCATGGCTATTTTTGGAAGTTATATTGACAAGAAGCGTACTTTGCTGGGGGAAGCGGTAAATATCGCTATCCTTGACACTTTTGTGGCGCTGGTATCCGGCCTTATCATTTTTCCTACCTGTTTTGCTTTTGGAATCAGCCCGGACGCAGGACCTCAGCTTATTTTTGTAACCCTTCCCAATGTATTTAACAGTATGGCAGGGGGAAGAATATGGGGGACTCTGTTTTTTGTGTTCATGACCTTTGCGGCGTTTTCCACCATACTTGCGGTATTTGAAAATATTATTTCCTGCTGTATGGATTTGTTTCACTGGAACAGGAAAAAAGCCTGTCTTGCCAATCTGCTGGCGATCACGGTTTTATCGCTGCCCTGTGTGTTTGGCTACAATATCTGGTCTGCTTTTCAGCCCCTGGGGGAGGGAAGTACGATTCTGGATCTGGAGGACTTCGCAGTCAGTAATGTAATTTTGCCGATTGGTTCCCTGTGCTATCTGCTGTTCTGTGTGACGCGTTATGGATGGGGATTTGATGCGTATCTGAAGGAGACAAATACAGGTACGGGACTTAAGATGCCGAAAGGACTTCGGCTTTATGTTGCTTATATTTTGCCGGTGCTGCTGATTATTCTGATAGTGCTGGGGTGGACCAGGTAAACGCGTTCCCTTTTCACACTTTTGTTGCGAATATTTTCGGATGCGTTTATAATAAGAACAGACAGGGAAGAGAAAATAACCGGAGGAACAAAAGCCGTGCAGGACGCAGCAGAAAAGATTTTAGAAGGAAAATTCAATGATAATGTCTACTCGCTGGATTTTTCCAGCCCGGTGATTGAGTTGAGTCTTCGCCAGGGAGAAATCTATGAAGGGAATTTTACCATAACCGGGCCTGAGAATGAGGTGACGGAGGGGACGGTATCCTCCACAAGGCTGAAAATGCAGGTTCTGACAGGTGAATTTTCCGGCCGCCAGGAGGAGATTGGATATCGATTTGATGCCTGTGGAATGTCAGAGGGAGATACGCTGAAAGGAGAATTCAGGATCATTTCCAATCATGGGGAGTATTTTGTTCCATATGATGTGAGTATCGTATCTGGAACGCTGGATTCCGGGCTGGGGGTCATCAAGAATCTTTTCCATTTCGCAAATCTTGCACGTTCCAACTGGGATGAGGCGGTGAATCTTTTCTTCTCCAAAGATTTTGAGCGTATATTTGTGGGAGTGGACAGGCAGTATTACGGAGCCTACCGTGGGCTTGTGGGAAGTGAAAGAAGGCAGCAGAGCGTGGAGGAATTCCTTCTGGAGATACGCAAGAAGCAGAAGGTGGAGTTCCTGCTGGAGCAGCCGGATATTCTGATCGATAATCCCGGCGGCAGGACGGAAAACCGGCTGGTGATTACCCGCAATGGCTGGGGATATTCAGAGCTGACCATAGAGCGTGAGGGAGATTTCATTGTCCTTGAAAAAGATGTGATCCGTGAGGAAGATTTCCTGGGCAATTCTTACCGCCTGCCATTCTATATTGCAGCGGAAAAACTTCATGCAGGCAGGAATTACGGCTGCATTCGTTTGAACTATCCATACGGCAGCCTGACGGCCCAAATTACAGTGAATAACAGGACAGTCACTGCATCCCAGGTGGCGGGTATCAGCAGACAAAGGAAATACAGGCTTCTGGAACTGATGCAGTATTATGAGGCGTTCCGCACCAAAAAGATCAGCGCCGCATCCTGGCTTAAGGAAACGGAAGGATTGACGGATGCCCTGATGCAGCTGGATCCCCGTGATATTTCCGCCAAATTATTTAAGGCGCAGCTTCTGATTACCCAGGAGCGGTATTTTGAAGCGGAGGCCCTTTTAAAGCAGGCGGCTTCCAAAATGGAAGAAAATTTCAGGCCGGATATCTATTCCTATTATCTTTATCTGACTACCCTTATGAACCGGGAGGAGGAATATCTGGATCAGGTTTCCGGCGAGGTGGAGAGGATTTTTGCCCAGAACCCTGATAACTGGCGGATTGCCTGGCTGCTTTTGTATCTGATTGGAGATTATGCCAAAAGCCCTTCCCGGAAATGGATTTTTCTGGAGGAGCAGTTCAGGCAGGGGTGCTGCAGCCCGATCATCTATATTGAGGCCTGGAATCTGCTTGCGGCAAACCCGGCGCTTCTTCTTCGGCTGGAGCCCTTTGAAATGCAGATATTAACCTACGCGGCCAAAAAGGAGCTGATCACTCCGGAAGTCATCATACAGATCGTTTACCTGGCTCAGAAGGCAAAAACCTGGTCCGGCGGGCTTTTTCGGATTCTGAAGGCCTGCTATCAGGTGTCTCCCACGGAGGAGGTGCTGCAGGCAATCTGCACGCTTCTGATCAAGGGAAATATCACCGGAAAGACGGCCTTTCCCTGGTATGAAAAGGGAATCGAGAGAGAGCTTCGGATTACCAGACTTTATGAGCATTATATGATGTCCCTGGATTTGACGGGGGATTTGTGGCAGGAGCGGGAAATTCCCAAGATCGTGCTGATGTATTTTGCTTTTGACAGTAATCTGGATACGCTGCATAATTCTTTTCTTTATGCCTACGTATACCGGAATCAGGCGCAGTTTCCGGAACTGTACGAGAATTACCGGGAGCAGATCGAACGCTTTGTGGTGTTTCAGATTTTAAGGGGGAAAAGTAACCGGTATCTTGCTTATCTGTACAAAAATCTGGTATCACCGGTTATGCTCACGGAGGAAACCGCCGCAGGGCTTTCCAGCGTGCTGTTTATACACCGTCTTAAGGTGGAGCGGGAGGATATACGGAAAGTTATCCTTGTCTACGAAAAAGAAAAGCGGGAAACCGTGTTCCCGGTTACGGGAAAGGAAGCGTTTATTCCCGTTTACGGAAGCGATCATTATCTGCTTTTGGAGGACGCAAAAGGGTACCGTTACACGAGGGAGGAAGAATACACCTGCGAGAGGCTGCTTGTGCCGGAGGGGCTGGCGAATCTGGCGGCTCCCTACGTAAGCGACAACGTACATTTTAACCTGTGGCTTTGCGGGGACGGCAGCCGTCTGGCAGGAGTTACGGAAGAAAATGCGGAATATATGAAGCGGCTGCTTGACTGCGGGGAGGTGATGGAGGAGATCCGGCAGGAGGTTCGGATGCGGCTGATCCAGTACTTTTACGACAATGACCGGATGGCGGAGCTGGATCGTTTTCTGGATGAGCTTCTTCCCGGGCAGGTGAAAGAGGACTGCCACAGTCAGATCATGCGGTTTATGGTGCTTCGGGGCATGTATGAAAAAGCCTTTGACTGGATAAAGCTAAGGGGCGAGGAGGACATGGAAGCCAAGATCATCATGCGCCTTTGCAGCCGTATGATCACTCTGGACGGCATGGTGGAGACGCCCGCCATGACAGTGCTGGCTTTCCGGGCTTTCCGGGCAGGGAAATATGATGGAAACCTGCTGGATTATCTGTGCCGTTTTTTCAGGGGAACCAGCAAGGAGATGCGGGATGTCTGGAAGGCGGCAGAGGATTTCGGAGTGGAGACCTATGATCTCTCCGAGAGGATTCTTCTGCAGATGCTTTACACAGGGGCCTATATGGGAGAACGGGCGGAAATTTTCAGACGGTATGTGTCCGGAGGCGCCAGAACCAGCGTGGAGCTGGCAGTTCTTGCCCAATGCTCATATGACTATTTTGTCAGGGACAGGCAGGCCGATGCTTTTCTGTGGGAGGATTTGCAGAGAGCGGCGGAGCGGCAGGAAAATATTCCCTTTGTGTGTAAGCTCGCCTACACCAGGTATTATGCGGAACACAAAAAACAGGTGGATGAGCGGGTCTCCCACTGTCTGCTTCCCTTTCTGCGGGAAATATTGGAGCAGAACAAGTATTTTCCCTATTTTAAAGAGTATGCTGAACACATCGTCTCCATGCGCCAGTTTATGGACAAGACCATGGTGGAATACCGGGTGGGCCGTGGAAACAGGGCATATATCCATTACCTGCTGGAGCGGGAGAACGGCCCGGAGGAATATATTAAGGAAGAAATGCAGGATATGTTTGGCGGAATCTGTGTCAAGCAGTTTGTTCTTTTCTTTGGCGAACATTTGCAGTATTATATTACAGAGGTGGAGGACGGCAGGGAGCATCTGACCGAGAGCGGTACTTTAAGCCGCAACGATGCCGGAGGAGAGCAGAGAGAGAACCGGTATACACTGCTCAACGACATTGCCATCAGCAGGAACCTTCATGATTACGGCACCATGGACAATCTCATGCGCGAATACTTTGAGCAGGAGTTTGTGGTGAAGGAATTGTTTCATATTATATAAAGGAGCAGAAATCAATGTTCCAGAACCCAAAAGAAGCAGCAGGCAAAAAAAATATCAAAAAAGTAGTGGTGGGCTATGATCTTGGACGGGAAAACGCTCAGATCAGCTATTGCGGTCTGGATGAGTCAGAGCCGGAAACCGTCTCGGCAGTAGCCGGAGGAGAGCAGTACAATATTCCCATGGCGCTCTGCAAAAGAAAGGGCGTGGGCCAGTGGTACTATGGAAAAGAAGCCGTTAAGTTTGCAGCGGAGGGAAACGGCATTCTGGTGGAGGATATTCTGACCCTTGCAGAAAGGGGAGAGGATGTGATGGTGGAGGAGGAGGCCTATGACCCGGCGGCTCTTCTCACCCTGTTCGTCAAAAGAAGTCTTTCCCTTCTGAATATCCGTGTTTCCCTGAGCCAGATAGAGGCCTTTATGTTTACGGTAGAAGAACTGACCCCGAGGATGGTGGATGTGCTGGGAAAGGTGGCGGCCGGTCTGCAGCTGCGGGGGGCGCATGTGAGCTTTCAGAGCCATCTGGAGAGCTTTTATGCCTATACTCTCCATCAGGGAAAAGAGTTGTGGATCAATGATGTAATGATTTTTGAGTATAACGACCTTTTAAAGGCGCTGCGGCTTACCTGTAACAGAAATACTTCGCCCAAGGTGGTGTTTATCGAGGAAATCAGGCACCCGGAGATGGCAAGACGGGTATGGCGGGAGGAGCCGGAGATGAAAGAGCAGCAGATGACAGAACTGGATCTGATGTTCCTTCATCTGGCCGGAGAATGCCTGGAGGGCAGGACGGTTTCCAGTATTTATCTTCTGGGTGATGGATTTAAGGAGGACTGGGCCAGGGAATCCCTTAAGTTTCTCTGTAAAAACCGCAGAGTGTTCCGGGGAAACAATCTCTACAGCAAGGGCGCCTGTTACGGAATGGCGGAGCGGATCCGGCCCGGTAAGGAGTGGAAGGAATATGTTTACCTGGGGGCAGACAAATTAAAGTCCAATATCGGCATGAGGGCCCTGCGCTGCGGGGAAGATTCCTACTACGCCGTTTTGGATGCGGGAAATAACTGGTATGAGTCGTCGGCGGAATTTGATATCATCCTGGAGGATGGAAATACGGTGGAACTTGTAGTCACTCCGCTCACAGGAGAGAATGTGAGCAGCCGGCTGATTACCCTGGAGGGACTTCCGGAGAGACCGTCAAGAACCACCCGGCTAAACCTGCAGATTGAAATGTCTGCCGTGAATCAGGCAGTGGTGACGGTGACCGATATGGGGTTCGGAGAAATTTTCAAGTCCAGCGGAAAGGCATGGACCCAGACCATTACAGTATAGAGGAGCAGAAAGCTTATGGGCAGGATTTTGCTTTGTACAGGAAGATATGCCAAAAATCCATATTATGTTGAAAGCCTGTGTGCAAATGTATACTGCGTGGAGGAGCTTTGCTATCTTCTGGCCAGCAATCCTTTTATGATTAACCGCAGTATTATGGATAAAAAGCTGGCGGGCTGGCTGGATGAGGAATGCAAAATGGCGGATTTAAGCCATCAGCTTTTAAAGCTTTTTCACCGGGGCAGCCAGCCGGGGATTTTTGTGAGTCTTATTCTTGATTATGTGAATTATTGTACCCCGGAAGAAAAAAAGAAGATTGAGGATGTAATCCAGAATAATGTAGGACTTAACGACTATGAACGGCGGAAGAAACAGGCGGATTTCCTTCTGACCAACCGCAGGTTTGGGCCGGCCCTGGAGGAGTATGACAACCTGGTAAGGGAACTGCCGGAGACAGAGAGTGGATTAAAGCCTGCCATTTATCACAATATGGGGGTGGCCTACGCCAATTTGTTTCACTTCGAGCTGGCGGCCAAGTATTTTAAGCGTGCTTATACCATGAGCGGCCTGGAGGATTCCGGAATTCAGTACCTGATGGCAAAGCGGCTCCAGCTTCATGAGACGGCCTACATATCCTTTCTTGCGGAGCATGGAGAGTATTACGAACTTTCCCTTAAGGTGGAAAAGCTGACCCGGGCGGCAAGAGGGGAATTTGAAACAACTCAGGAGAACCGGATGCTGACGGCGCTTAAGATCTACAAGGATGAGGGCAATGTGGCTTCTTATTATGAAGAGATTGACAAGATCATTTCCAAAAAGAAGGACGAATACCGGGAGCTGGTGGCAGAGTAGAAGACGTAATATTTCAGATTGTCTGAAATGGTATCAGGAGATAGCAGGGGGCAAAATCTATGGGTTTTTTAAAAAAGCTGTTTAAACGGAGAGAGGAAATTGAAGAACCAGGATACGAGATCGAAAACTGGGAGGATGTCGCCTATGAAAAAGAGGATTTTCAGGTCGATGACAGGGAGCAGCGGGAGCAGTATGTAAGAGGCTGCCTTGAGCAGATTGCAGAGGCCTCAAAGGAGGTGGACAATCTCCAGTTTGAGTATAATATGGTAACTTCTTACCTGAAGGACATGGAAGAGGTGGAAGCCCTTCCGGATAAGGAAAAAGAGAGGGTAAAAGAGCTTGCCAAAAAGCTGAATGATCTGGAGAAACAGCAGAGCGGTTATAAGGAGAGGGCCAAAAGACTCAGCGATGATAAATACCGCCAGATGGAGCGCATGGAGGAGGAAGCCCAGGAGGGCTATGAAAAACTGACCGAGGCGGAGGGGCAGCAGGATCTGATCAGGCGGGACCTTCGCAGGCTGGATGGCGAGAAAAATGCCTATATTTACAGGAGAGCGGATCTTCATCGGCTGATTGCAGACACAAGATCCATGACCATCGTCTGTACGGTGGCAATGATCGCCTGCATCCTGCTTTTAGTGGTACTGCAGTATGGTTTTCAGATGAACGCAAAACTGGGGTACCTGGCGGTGGCTGCTATGGGGGCGGTTGCCATTACTGTTATCTTCATAAAACACAATGACGCGGTAAAGGAGCTTGCCCGGGTGGAAAACGGGATCGGAAGGATCATCAAGCTACACAATGCCACCAAAATACGGTATGTAAATAACACCCGGCTTTTGGATTATCTTTATCTGAAATATAATGTTTCAAGCGCCGGGGAGTTCGGCAAGGCCTGGAAACAGTATCAGGAGGAGAAGGAAGAAAGGCTCAGCTACCAGCAGGCGGAAAAGGAGCTTGATGAATCTCAGAAAGAATTGATTCGTATCCTTCGAAAGTACCATGTGGAGGATCCCATGATCTGGCTCCATCAGACGGACGCATTGCTGGATAAAAAGGAAATGGTGGAAATCCGTCACAATCTGATCATCCGCCGTCAGTCTCTGCGCAGGCGCATGGATTATAATAAGGAAGTGATGGCGGGAAAGGCCCAGGCTGAGATCAAGGAACTGGTGGAGAGCTATCCGGAGTATGCAAAGGAGGTGCTGGGGGCTGTGGAGGAGTTTGAAAAAGAATTCTCGTAAAGTGCGGAATGGTTCGATTGGCGGTTGAATAATCACGGAAAGTTCTCTCCCGGAGTTATTGTGGTTTGGGGATGGAGGGATTATGATAAGAAAGTACTTTGCCGGCGGTTTTGCCGGAGGAAATGGTAGGTTTTGAATGTTGAATGGGCCGCGGGGGCGGCGGAATGGAGGAGAAAGCATGAAAAAAATGGAACAGCTCTATGAAGGCAAGGCAAAGAAGGTTTTTGCAACGGATGATCCGGATGTGGTGATCGTGGATTATAAGGATGACGCCACGGCCTTTAATGGAGAAAAGAAGGGAACTATTGTAGGAAAAGGCGTGATTAATAACCGTATGACCAATCATGTGTTTAAGCTTCTGGAAAAGGAAGGGGTTCCCACTCATCTGATTGAAGAGCTGAGCGATCGGGAAACCGCTGTGAAGAAGGTGGAGATCGTACCTCTTGAGGTTATTATCCGAAATGTGGCGGCAGGCAGCTTTTCCAAGAGACTTGGTGTGCCGGAGGGAACGCCCTTTAAGGAGCCTACCATTGAGTTCAGCTACAAGAATGATGAGCTGGGGGATCCGCTGATCAACAGTTATTTTGCGGTTGCCCTGGGGCTTGCTACCTGGGAAGAGATTGAGACTATCAAAAAATATGCTTTTAAGGTCAATGAGGTTTTGAAGGCTTATTTCCTTCAGGCGGATATCAAGCTGATCGACTTTAAGATTGAGTTTGGGCGCTATAAGGGAGAGATTCTGCTGGCAGATGAGACTTCCCCTGATACCTGCCGTCTGTGGGATGTACACACCAATGAAAAGCTGGATAAGGACAGGTTCCGCAGGGATCTGGGCAATGTGGAGGAGGCCTACAACGAGGTGTTTAAGAGGCTGGGACTCTAAAAAATAGAGTTGACAAAGACTCTGAGCAGCAGGCGAAAAACAGGCAGATAATGGAAAGGTATGGGTAAAACATGAGTACAGACAGATATGCAAGTCCCCTGTCGGAGAGATATGCCAGTAAGGAGATGCAGTATATTTTTTCACCGGATATGAAATTTAAAACCTGGCGGCGGTTATGGATCGCCCTGGCGGAGACGGAGATGGAACTGGGACTTTCCCAGGACGGGAAGCCGGTGATCAGCCAGGAACAGATCGACGAGCTGAAAGCCCATGCGGAGGACATTAACTATGAGGTGGCTCTTGCAAGGGAGAAGGAAGTGCGCCATGATGTGATGAGCCACGTGTATGCTTACGGACAGCAGTGTCCGAAGGCCGCGGGCATCATTCATCTTGGGGCTACAAGCTGCTATGTGGGCGATAATACAGATATTATTGTGATGCGTAAGGCGCTTCTTCTGGTCAGGAAAAAGCTGGTGAATGTGTTAAACGAACTGGCAGCTTTTGCGGAGAAGTATAAGGCTCAGCCGACTCTTGCCTTTACCCATTTCCAGCCGGCCCAGCCCACAACAGTGGGCAAGCGGGCAACGCTGTGGATGCAGGAGTTTCTTATGGATTTGGAGGATCTTGACCATGTGCTTTCGGGATTAAAGCTTCTTGGCTCCAAAGGCACCACGGGAACTCAGGCTTCTTTCCTGGAGCTGTTTGACGGAGATCAGGATACCATTGACAGGATTGACCCCATGATTGCGGAAAAGATGGGCTTTGAAGCCTGCTATCCGGTGTCCGGCCAGACCTATTCCCGGAAGGTGGACACCAGGGTGGCGAATGTGCTGGCAGGGATTGCCGCCAGCGCTCACAAAATGTCCAATGATATCAGATTGTTGCAGCATTTGAAGGAAGTCGAAGAGCCATTTGAGAAAAAGCAGATCGGCTCTTCGGCCATGGCCTATAAGAGAAATCCCATGCGGAGCGAGCGGATCGCATCCCTCTCCCGCTATGTGATGATCGATGCGCTGAATCCTGCCATTACCTCTGCGACCCAGTGGTTTGAGCGGACACTGGATGACTCCGCCAACAAGCGACTTTCGATTCCGGAAGGCTTTCTTGCGGTGGACGGAATTCTGGATTTGTGCCTGAATGTGGTGGACGGCCTGGTGGTATATCCCAAGGTCATCGAAAAGCATATGATGAGCGAGCTGCCCTTTATGGCCACTGAAAATATTATGATGGATGCGGTGAAAGCCGGCGGGAACCGTCAGGAGCTTCATGAGAGAATCCGGGAGCTGTCCATGGAAGCAGGCAGGAATGTGAAGGAGAAAGGGCTTGAAAATAACCTTCTTGAGCTGATCGCGCAGGATTCGGCATTCCCCATGGCCCTGGAGGATTTGCAAAAGTCCATGGAACCTTCCAGGTATGTGGGAAGAAGCAGGGAGCAGGTGGAGGCCTTTTTGTCAAAGGTGATTGCGCCTGTGCTTGAAGAGAATAAGGAGCTGCTTGGAGTAAAAGCACAGATCAACGTATAAGCGGGATGGAGGTAAGAGATGGGTGGTTTTTTTGGAGCTGCATTAAAAAAGGATTGTGTATTTGATCTGTTTTTCGGCACGGATTATCATTCACATTTGGGGACAAGAAGGGCTGGAATGGCGGTCTACAGCACAGAGACAGGGTTTGACCGGGCAATCCATAACATTGAAAACGCGCCTTTTCGGACAAAGTTTGATAAGGATGTCAATAATATGGAGGGAAATCTTGGAATTGGATGTATCTCCGATTATGAGCCTCAGCCTCTTCTGGTGCGCTCCCATCACGGAACTTTTGCCATTTCCACGGTAGGCAAAATCAACAATATGCAGGAGATTGTGGATGAGATTTTCCATTTGGGGCATACCCATTTCCTGGAAATGAGCGGAGGGGACATCAATGCCACAGAGCTTGTGGCGGCGATTATCAATCAGAAGGAAAATCTGATCGACGGGATTCGTTATGCCCAGGAGCTGATCAGGGGTTCCATGACCATTATCCTGCTGACGCCGAGAGGAATTTATGCGGCGCGGGACAAGATGGGGAGAACGCCGGTATCTGTTGGAAAAAAGGAAGAAGGGTACTGTATTTCATTTGAAAGCTTTGCTTACCTGAATCTGGGGTATGTTCAGGAAAGGGAGTTAGGACCGGGAGAAATTGTTGTTGTCACACCGGAGGAAGTGCGTACGCTGGCAGGTCCGGGTAAAGACATGAAGATCTGTACTTTCCTGTGGGTTTACTACGGTTATCCTTCTTCGTCCTACGAGGGAATCAGTGTGGAAAAAATGCGCTATAACTGCGGCGCGCTTCTGGCAGGAAGAGATAATGTATCCCCGGATAACGTAGCCGGGGTGCCGGATTCCGGTACGGCCCATGCGGTGGGCTACTCCAATGAGTCGGGGATCCCTTTTTCACGCCCCTTTGTAAAGTATACGCCTACCTGGCCCCGTTCCTTTATGCCTACCATACAGAGCAAGAGGAATCTGATTGCAAAGATGAAGCTGATACCGGTTCATGACCTGATTCAGGGCAAGAGCCTGCTTCTCATCGACGATTCCATTGTCCGGGGCACCCAGCTTCGGGAAACCACGGAATTTCTTTATCAGAGCGGAGCCAGAGAAGTACATATCAGGCCGGCATGTCCGCCTCTTTTGTACGGATGCAAATACTTAAACTTTTCCCGTTCCACCTCGGATATGGATCTGATTACCCGAAGGATTATCAGGGAAATGGAGGGAGAGGGCAAGTACGTGAATCTGAGTGCTTATTCCAATCCGGAGACGCCGGAATACCGGGAGATGGTGAAGCGGATAGGGGATCAGCTTAACTTTACTTCCCTGCGCTATCACAGGCTGGATGATATGATGGAATCGGTGGGGATCGATAAGGATAAGCTCTGCACTTATTGTTGGGACGGAAAAGAATAGAGAGAGCCAGTCAGGCAGACGCAGTCACGTTTTGTAAGCCGGCTTATAGTAAGAAAGTCAGCGGGGCTGCACATTTATCTGTGCAGACCCGCATTTAACGGTCTCTTTTTGAAAATATGCTTTCTATTTCTGAATGAATGATGTATAATGCCTTATATACATTTCGTATAACAAGTCGTAATAAATTCCCAAAAGAAAATATTTGATTTGCATTAATATTTTAAAAATAGATGAATGGAGGTTTTTATGAAAGAAAAATATGAGTCTTTGGCGCTTGCGGATCTGAAAGCAATTGCGAAGGCCAGAGGACTGAGGGGTACGTCGTCGATGAAGAAGGCGGAGCTGATTGAACTGATGCTTGCCGAGGATGAGAAGGACAAGTCGGAAGAAAAAAGTATGCAGCCCAAACCGGCTGCTTCAGGGGAGAAGGGTGCATCCGGTACGAAAGCCGGAGGGAAAGAGGAAAAAACCAGGACGGAGAGTAAGCCGGAGCGGGCAGAAAAAAGCGTCCGGACAGAAAAGCCGGAACGGCCGGAGCGGATCATACAGGCAGAAAACCGGGCAGAGCGCGAGCGCATGGGAGGTGAGCGCACAGAATATAAAATGGAACGCCCGGAGGGCCGGGTAGAGGAGCCCAAAGCGGATGAGGACAGATTCCCGGCAGAGCTGGACAGCGGAATCGCGGCCCATGGCATTTTGGAGGTTATGCCGGATGGCTACGGTTTTATCCGGTGTGAAAATTATCTTCCCGGAGATCACGATGTTTATGTGGCGCCCAGCCAGATCCGCCGTTTCGGATTGAAGACGGGTGATGTGTTAGAGGGCAATACCAGAGTCCGTACCCAGGGAGAAAAATTTGCCGCTCTTTTATATGTGAAATCCATCAATGGCTATCCCCCGGAGGTGGCCGCCAAAAGATGCAATTTTGAGGATATGACGCCGATCTTCCCCAATGAGAGACTGCATCTGGAGATGCCTGGCGCCAGCGTGGCCATGAGAATCATGGATCTGATCAGCCCGGTAGGAAAGGGACAGCGCGGTATGATCGTATCACCTCCCAAAGCAGGTAAAACCACCCTTCTTAAGGATGTGGCCAAATCCGTGAAGCGCAATGCGCCGGAAGTGCATTTGATCATCCTCTTAATTGATGAGCGTCCTGAAGAAGTGACGGATATCAAGGAGGCAATTGAGGGGCCGAACGTGGAAGTGATTTATTCCACCTTTGACGAACTGCCGGAGCATCATAAGCGGGTTTCCGAGATGGTAATCGAGAGGGGCAAGCGCCTTGTGGAACACAAGAAGGATGTGATGATCCTGATCGACAGTATAACCAGGCTGACAAGGGCATACAACCAGACGGTTCCCCCCAGCGGACGTACGCTTTCAGGCGGTCTGGACCCGGCGGCATTGCATATGCCCAAACGGTTTTTCGGCGCAGCCAGGAACATGCGGGGAGGCGGCTCCCTGACTATTCTTGCGACGGCGCTGGTGGATACGGGAAGCAAGATGGATGATGTGGTTTATGAAGAGTTTAAGGGAACCGGCAATATGGAGCTGGTACTTGACCGTAAGCTTTCCGAGAGAAGAGTATTCCCGGCCATTGATATCCCCAAGTCCGGAACCAGGCGGGAAGATCTGCTTCTTCTGCCGGATGAACTGGAAGCAATCAATATTATGCGCAAGGCCTTAAACGGTATGAAATCCGAGGAGGCCGTGGACAAAATTCTGGATATGTTTGCCAGAACCCGGAACAATCATGAATTTGTTAACATGGTCAAAAAGATAAAATGGTTCTAAAAAAGGCTTGCATCATGGGATAAGCTATGATACAATGAAAAAGCTGTTTTAGGAAAATTATAAAATCATATATTAAGTTCAAATAGAGAGGTGATAGTATGAAAGAAGGAATTCATCCTGAGTTTTATCAGGCAACCGTAACCTGCAACTGCGGCAATACATTTGTGACAGGCTCCACCAAGAAGGACATTCATGTTGAGGTTTGCTCCAAATGCCATTCATTCTACACGGGTCAGCAGAAGGCGGCCAGAGCCGATGGACGTATTGATAAGTTCAACAGGAAATACGGCGTAGAAAGCAAATAAGTAGAGCGAAAAAAGGTTGGGATGCTGCATCTCAACCTTCTTTACTATTAACATATTGGGCGGAATTTGGAGAATTGATAATATGAGAAGAAAAAAAAGAGGCAGCGGCTCTTCGGGAATCGGCGGCCAGGCTGTTTTAGAGGGCGTTATGATGAAGAATAAGGACGACTACGCGGTAGCCGTCAGAAAGCCCAATGGAGAAATTGAGGTGGAAGTGGATGTATTCCGCGGATGCCTGCACGGAAGCTGGGTTACCAGGACGCCTTTTATCAGAGGCGTGTTTAATTTCATAGATTCTCTGCGTCTGGGGATGAAGACGCTTAATTTTTCCGCTTCTTTTTACGAGGAAGAGGATACGAAGGAAACGGGACTTGACAAGGCGCTGAATAAGGTTTCGGGAGGCAGAAGCGAGAGCGTTCTGATGGGGATCACCACAGCCGTTTCCATAGCGCTGGCAGTAGGAATTTTTATTTTGCTGCCTTATTTTCTCTCTTCCCTGCTCTCGGAATATATAAGAAACGCTTCTCTTCTGGCGATTGTGGAAGGGGCGATCAGAATCCTGATTTTTTTCCTCTATGTGGTGGGAATCAGTTTGATGAAAGATATCCGAAGACTTTACCAGTACCATGGGGCAGAGCATAAATGTATCAATTGTATTGAAAAGGGCAGACCCCTTACGGTGAAAAATGTGATGAGAAGCTCCCGCTATCATAAGAGGTGCGGAACCAGTTTTATGTTTTTTGTGATGTTTGTGAGCATTATTCTCTTTTTCTTCATCCGGGTGCCGAATCCGGTGATGAAGGTGGTGGTACGGGTTTTGCTGATTCCCGTGATTGCGGGTATTTCCTATGAGATCATCCGTCTGGCGGGAAGAAGCGATAACATTTTTGTGCAGATCATTTCTCTGCCCGGTGCGCTTTTGCAGCGTCTTACCACCAAAGAACCTGACGAGAGTATGGTGGAGGTTGCCATGAAGTCTGTAGAGGCAGTGTTTGACTGGAAAGCGTATTTGAAAGAAAATTTTGATTATGAACCGGAAACGGAAGAATAAAATTCCCATGAAGGCAAATCGTTTTATAAGGGCAGGCCAAAATGACGGGTGTATGGAATGAAATACAGAGAGCTTTATGAGTGCGGGATGGGCAGACTTAAGGCAGTAGAAATAGAGGAGTCATCTTTAGATGCGCGGCTCCTTTTGGAAGAGGTCTGTGGCACAAGCAGGAACGATCTGCTTGCCCACGGAGATGAGCCTGTGGAAGAGGAACGGTGTGAGGCGTATCTTGACTTTATAGAAAAGAGGAGCAGGCATATCCCTCTGCAGCATATTTTAGGCTATCAGGAGTTTATGGGACTGCGGTTTCAGGTGACAGGAGATGTGCTGATTCCCAGGCAGGACACGGAGACGCTGGTGGAAGAGGTGATGCGTCATCTTCATGACGGTATGCGTATTCTGGATTTGTGTACCGGGTCAGGCTGTATTCTTTTAAGCCTCCTTCGGTATTCCAATCACTGCCAGGGGATTGGTTCCGACCTGTCGGAGGAAGCTCTTGAGATCGCAGAAAACAATGCCAGATCACTTGGCCTTGAGGCGGAATTTATCAGGAGTGATTTGTTTGAGAGGATAACAGGAAAATTTGAAATAATCGTGTCAAATCCGCCTTATATTCCCAGCGGGGAAATTCCGGGGCTGATGGAGGAGGTCAGGGAGCATGACCCTCTGATGGCCTTGGACGGCGGAGAAGACGGATTTTTCTTTTATAAAAAAATCATTGCACAGGCAGGAGATTATCTTCACCCGGGCGGGATGCTGTTTTTTGAAATCGGCTGCAGTCAGGGAGATGCCGTCAGCAGTCTTATGAGGCAGGCGGGCTATCAGAAGGTAAGAGTCCGGCAGGATTTGTCAGGGCTTGACAGAGTTGTGTCGGGCGTTTATGGAGGTGAAAACAGTGTTTGATAAACTGGAAGATTTATTGATTCGATTTGAAGAAATCATGAGCGAATTAAATGAGCCTTCAGTGACGGGCAATCAGGAGCGGTTCCGCAGGCTGATGAAGGAACAGAGCGATCTGACCCCCATTGTGGAGGCTTATAAGGAATATAAAAAATGCGGACAGGATGCGGAGGATTCTCTTGCCATGCTGGAAGAAGAGTCTGACGAGGACATGCGGGAAATGCTTAAAGAGGAATTGTCCACGGCCAAAAAGAGAATTGAAGAGCTGGAAGAGAAGCTTAAGATTCTTCTTTTGCCAAAGGATCCCAATGACGACAAGAATGTGATCGTGGAGATTCGGGCAGGGGCCGGCGGGGACGAGGCAGCCCTGTTTGCGGCGGAGGTTTACCGCCTTTATGTACACTATGCGGAGAGCCAGCGCTGGAAGGTGGAGACCATGAATGTGGACGAGATCGGTATCGGCGGCATGAAGGAAGTCAATTTCATGATTTCCGGTCAGGGGGCTTATTCCAGACTGAAATATGAGAGCGGTGTCCATCGGGTACAGCGGGTGCCGGAAACTGAGTCCGGCGGGCGTATCCACACTTCTACCATCAGCGTTGCGGTTATGCCCGAGGTGGATGATGACATTGATATTGTGATTGATGATAAGGATATCCGGATAGACGTAATGAGGGCTTCCGGAAACGGCGGACAGTGCGTCAACACCACAGATTCTGCGGTAAGGCTCACCCATTATCCTACCGGAATTGTGGTCTACAGCCAGACGGAGAAGTCCCAGCTGCAGAATAAGGCAAAAGCCTTTGCACTCCTTAAAGCAAAGCTCTACGATATGGAGCAGCAGCAGAGACATGATGCGGAGGCGGAGCTTCGCAGGAGCCAGATTGGTACCGGAGACCGTTCGGAGAAGATCCGTACCTACAATTTTCCTCAGGGGCGAGTGACGGATCACAGGATCGGGCTTACTCTTTACAAACTGGATAAGGTGATGAACGGGGATATTCAGGAGATCATCGACGCGTGCATTGCTGCCGATCAGGCGGCGAAGCTGGTGAAGATGGGGGAGAATTGAGCATCTTAAATCAGGAGACATGATGGCAAGAACGATAGCGGTAGGAATACAGGATTTTGAAACAATCATTATAAATGATTATTTTTATGTGGATAAAACTGATTTTATTCGTGAGTGGTGGGAAAATGGAGACAGCGTCACCCTGATTACCCGGCCGAGACGTTTTGGGAAGACCCTTAATATGAGTATGATAGAGCGTTTTTTCTCCTTAAAATATGTCGGCCAGGGTAAAATTTTTGAAAAGCTGAATATATGGAAGGAAGATAAATTCCGTCGTTTACAGGGGACATATCCGTTGATCAGTCTCAGCTTTGCCAATGTAAGGGAAAATACGTTCGCAAAGACAAAGATCAGGCTCTGTCAGATTATTTCAGATCTATATATTAAAAATGAGTTTCTGAAAGACAGCGGGACGCTTACTGACAAAGATCTGAGATATTTTGACAGGGTTTCCGAAAATATGGATGAAACAGATGCGGTAATTGCGCTGCATAAACTCTGTGATTTTATGCAACGTTATTATGGTAAAAAGGTGATTATTTTGCTGGATGAATATGATACACCCATGCAGGAAGCTTATATAGGCGGATTTTGGGATGAAATTACCATATTCATGAGGAATCTGTTTAATTCGACATTTAAGACCAATCCATTTCTGGACAGGGCGATTCTGACCGGAATTACAAGGATCAGCAAAGAAAGTATTTTCTCCGATTTGAACAATCTGGAAGTGGTGACAACGACTTCTAATAAGTATACCGATGCTTTTGGCTTTACACAGCCGGAGGTATCGGCCGCCCTGTCAGAGTTTGGCCTGTCTGGAAGAGCGGAAAGCGTTAAGGATTGGTATGATGGCTTTATTTTTGGGAAAAGGGCGAATATTTATAATCCCTGGTCAATCATCAATTTTCTGGACAAGGGAGAATTTTCCACGTATTGGGCAAATACCAGCAGTAACGGTCTGATAGGAAAACTGATACGCAGGGGAAGCAAAGATGTAAAAATGATTATGGAAAACCTGCTGAATGGGGAAGTGCTTCATGCAAAGATAGACGAACAGATTGTGTTCAGCCAGCTTGATTATAATGAATATGCCATATGGAGCCTGCTGCTTGCCAGTGGGTACTTAAAAGTAGAAAATCATGTATTGGATGTAGATACCGGAAAAGAAGAATATGATTTGAAATTGACGAATAAAGAAGTAAAACTGATGTTTCAGACTATGATTGAGGGCTGGTTCAAAAACTATGCATCTGCATACAATGATTTTGTCAAGGCATTGCTGCAGGATGATAAAAAGGCAATGAACTATTATATGAATAAGGTGGCGCTTGCGACATTCAGCAGTTTTGATACTGGAAACAGGCCTTCTGAAAATACGGAGCCGGAACGCTTTTATCATGGATTTGTACTTGGACTTATGGTGGAATTATCAGACCGGTACATAATCACCTCAAACCGGGAGAGCGGTTTTGGACGATATGATGTGATGCTTAAACCAAGGAACGCCTCAGGTAATTCTGCTGTCACAGGTGATGCAATCATAAATGATGCTATTATCATGGAATTTAAAGTGCATGATGCATCAGAAGAAAAAACACTGAAAGATACGGTTGATGCGGCGTTATTACAAATTGAGGAAAAACACTATGCAGCCCTGCTTGAAGCTGAGGGGATTCCTGCTGAGCGTATCAGAAGGTATGGTTTTGCATTTGAGGGAAAAAGGGTATTGATTGGATGAGAATGTCTCCATAGACCTTGGCTTTTTCAGGCACTTTTGTTACAATGAGCATATAATTTCAGGCTGACAGGAATGGAGGAAAAGGAATATGTTCAGTGAACAACTAGGGCTTTTTTTGAGAAACTATGAGGAAGAAATAGAAGCTTCGGCCAAAGAGGCTCTGACGCAGAAAATGCCGCCTCTGACAGAAGAACTGTTCTCTCTCTATGAGACAACGGGAAACCGTCTGAAATATGAGAAGGTATACTTCACCAGACGGAAAATACTGGCGGTTCTCGGCATGTGGGCGCTCCTGGGAGTGGAGAACGGCTGGGAGGATAAGCCTACCAGGCCGGCCATTGGGCGGCAGGTCTGTCTCCAAAAGCTGGAGGAAGTGATGGAGGATATCTGCGAAGAGGAGTGCTGGGCTCTGCCGGCTCATGTTAAACGGGACCGCGATCCTCAGTGGAGGGTGACGGTAGATCTTTTTGCCTCGGAGACGGCGCAGACTCTTTCGGAAATCCTGGTATGGCTGGGAGAAGACTTATCTGACAGGGTGCGTGAGAAGGTGAAAGAAAATATCGAGAGAAGGATATTTCAGCCTTATTTTTCGTCAGAGATTCCCTATGCAAGCTGGGAGGGCGGTGAAAATAACTGGAATGCCGTGTGCGCCGGGAGTATTGGGAGCGCCTGCCTGCATCTGATGAAGGAGGAGCCGGAGCGCCTCAGTGCCTGTCTGGAGCGGGTGATGAAGTCCCTTACTTATTATATAGAGGGCTTTGCAGAGGACGGGACCTGTATGGAAGGTCTCGCATACTATTACTATGGAATGACCTATTTCGTCAATTTTGCCCAGGAGCTTTATGACGCTACGGAGGGAAAGACGGATCTTTTCTGCGGAAAGTGGGGAGATTTTGAAGGAGGGGAGAGTGACCGCCGTTACCAGATCGCCCATTTCCCGGTTAAATGCTTTTATCCGGATGGGAAAAGTCTCAGTTTTTCCGATGGAGATATTGACGGGTGGTTCAGGGTAGGTGTAAACAGTGTGCTGGCATTGCACTATCTGGATTGGGACAATAAGGAGCGGAAGGAATCCGGCCTGACAGCGGCGTTCTTCCCGGATATGAGCAGAGCGGCGGGACTGCATTCAGATAACTGCTATCGTTTCGCGGCGCTTAAAATGGATTTGACGGCTACAAGGCAGCTGCGTGAGAAGCTGCAGGAGGACAATGGAAAGGAAGATACTGCTGTGAAGAAGCCTGCCGCCTACATTTTACCGGCGGCGCAGTGGTATATTGCCCATTCCGGGACGGATATCAGCTTTGCCTGCAAGGGCGGCCACAATGAGGAACCCCATAACCATAATGATATAGGACATTTTATTTATGAGGGCAGAGAGGAAATGTTCCTGACGGATTTGGGAGCAGGAGAGTATACCAAAGACTATTTCAGTGATAAGCGGTATCAGATTCTCTGCAATAATTCCTTTGGTCACAGTGTGCCTGTTGTCAACGGTCAGGGGCAGAGAGAAGGCAGGGACTATGGATGCAGTGAGTTTACCGCTGATCTGAACGGCCGTGTAAGTATCGAATTACATAATGCTTATCCGGAAGGAGTGCTTTCTGATTTTAGAAGGGAATTTTGCTTTGACCGTGAATCCGGTAAGCTTCAGGTGAAAGATAACATTACATTTACAGTTTCAGAAGAGGGCCAGACAGTAACAGAAAATCTGGTGACACAGATAGCGCCTGAGAGCACGGCTGACGGTGTGCTTTTGAAAACTGAAAAAGGAACCTGCATAATCGAAACAGGACAGCCGAAGGATTGCATTGAAATTAAGGAATATGACCACAGCAATCATCAGGGAGAGATAGAAAAGGTGTATGCCATTCAGTGGCCGGTGGCTGTAGACGGCGGCAAAGCGGAGTGCAGTTTCTCTGTGATGGCAGAGTGGAAATAACAACAGCAGCGGGATAATTCTTAACCTGTTTTCAGTGTTCTGGTGGAATCGTTCACCATCAATTCAGGCTGCAGCACAATTTGCTCCTGATCAGGCTTTTTCCCTTCGGAGAGAACCTGATGCAGGAGCATTGCTGCTTCTTTTCCCATATCGAAGGAATTTTGTTCCACATAAGTAAAAAAATTGCCGGAGGGCTGTCTGAAAAAGTTGGGGTGGTCAAAACACAGCACGGAAAGCTCTTCGGGGATTCGGATGCCGTTTTCGGTGCAGAGCTGATAAAGCATCAGAGCCGCATTGGAGTTGGATGCCATGACGGCAGTGATGGCCCCCTTTTTGACCTGCTGCAGGAAATCTTTCTGCATGTCGGGAGCGGTGTCTGCCCAAAAAAAGTCTTCGTAAAAAATGCCCGGCAGGCCGTGGGAGGCCATATTATTCAGATAACTGTCGCAGCGCAGGCGGGTGACCTGTTCCCGGAAGGAGGTACAGGCAATAAAGGCGATCTTCCGGTGTCCAAGAGAAATGAGATGGGAGGTGCCAAGCTCGCAGCTTTTGCTGTTATCGCAGGTAACTGACATACAGTGGATGCCGGGAAAGATGCGGTCCATGAGAACCAGAGGAAATTTGTTCAGGGTCATTTGCAGAATGGTATCGCTGTAAAACTCAAAATCCACGGGAAAAAGAAGGATGCCGCTGTAGCCGCTCTGCAAAAAGTAATTCAGGGCATATTCCTCCTTGCGGCTGTCAGAACCGTGGGCAATGGTAACAAAATAGGAGGGAAAGCGAAGGGTGTCCATAATGCCCCGGATGATATTGCCGGAGTGGTAGTCATAGTAACCGGGAATAACCACACCCACTTTTCGTGGAAGGCTTGGATTTTCACCGCGGTTCGTCTGAAAGGTGAGATGTTCCCTGGGAGAAAGATGGCTCCCTAAAGGATTGACGAAGGAGCCCTTTCCCTGGATCCGGTGGATATAACCGTTCAGGGAGAGTTCCGTGAGAGCCTTGGTGGCGGTAGTGCGGCTGACTTTCCAGATATGAATCAGCTCCTGTTCGCTGGGAACCCGGTCTCCTTCCGCATAGGCGCCGGACTGAATCTTTTGGATGATGTCGTTTTGGATTAGCTCATACATAGGACGTGTTTTGCTGCCTGACATGTCAACCTGCTCCTTCCTGTTGTTAGAAATAACTTTACAGTAAACACAGGAAAAAGTAAATAGAAAATACTTTAACTTGATACTAAGTTGATATGTTGACTTTTATACTTGCGTTTTTATAATGGAATCATAAAAGCACAACTTATTAAGTGCAAGCGCAGAGCGGAAATGGAGGAAGAAATGAAACTGATGCATTCGGAATGGAAGGACAGGGTAAAGCACTGGATGCGTACCCTGAAAGACGATTTTTACGAGCCGCTGGGAGAGATTTCATGGGAGGCCTTTACTACCATGGAATATCTGACGCCCGGGGAGGCAGAGAAGGGAAGCTTTGTACCGGCAGCGCCGGGATATACCTGGGGACGGGAGTGGGAGTACGCCTGGTTTAAAGGCAGCATCACGCTTCCCGAAAGAGCCGTTGGCGAAAGAATCGTGATGGATTTAAAGCCTGACGGGGAGTCCACCCTGTTTGTAAACGGGAAGGCGTTCGGTACCTATCGGGCCTCCTGGGTAGATGAACCTCATCATTTTATGGAAGACAATGTGCTCAGCTTTTGCGCGAAGGAAGGAGAGCATTTTGACCTTTTGATGGAGACCTACGCGGGGCACTTCATGCCTGAAGCGCCCACAGGGGGATGCGCTACCGGCCCGGTTCTTCCCGGCGCCTACACAGATACGGCCGAGGAGGGAAAGAGAAGGGTTCTGGGGAAATGCACCTATGGTATCTGGAATGAGGATGCTTACCAGCTTTACATGGACGTGTCAACCTTAAGCATGCTCTTCACCACCCTGGAGGAAAGCTCCCTGCGGGCGGCGAAGATTGCCAAGGCTTTGGAGCAGTTTACCCTGATCGTGGATTTTGAGCAGCCAAGGGAAGCGCGGATTGCCTCCTACAAGGAAGCCAGAGAAGCGCTCCGCCCGGTGATGGAGGCAAAGAACGGCTCCACTGCGCCCGTGTTCTATGCGGTGGGGAACGCCCATCTGGATTTGGCGTGGCTCTGGCCCATGGCGGAAACCTACCGCAAGACGGAACGTACCTTTGCGGCCCAGCTTCGTCTGATTGAGGAGTACCCGGAATATAAGTTTATTCAGAGCCAGCCTGCATCCTATGAGATGTGCAAGAAATACTATCCTGAGCTTTTTGCAAGGATCAAGGAAGCGGTAAAGGGCGGCCAGTGGATTGCGGACGGCGCCATGTGGGTGGAGCCGGACACCAATATGGCAAGCGGCGAAGCCTTAATCCGTCAGCTTCTTCACGGCAAACGCTATTATAAAGAGGAGTTCGGTGTGGACAGTGAAATTCTGTGGCTCCCCGATACCTTCGGCTATACGGCGGCTCTGCCACAGATTTTAAAGGGCTGCGGCGTGAAGTATCTGGTGACCCAGAAGATTTTCTGGTCCTACAATGAAGGGGAGCAGTTCCCTTACCATTACTTTACATGGCAGGGAATGGACGGTTCCCAGATCGTATCTTTCCTTCCTACCAGCTACACCTACCGCACCGATCCGGTGGAGGCAAACCGAATCTGGAAAGAGCGCACACAGCTTCAGGATCTGGATGCCTTTTTGATGCCTTACGGCTACGGAGACGGGGGCGGCGGTCCTGCAAGAGACTTTGTGGAGTATGCAAAGCGGCAGGAGGATTTGGAGGGCAGCGTTAAGGTTAAGATGGCAGGCCCTGCGGAATTTTTCCATGATATGGAAGAGAAGGGCGGCCCGGTAAACACCTATGTGGGAGAGTTGTATTTCAGCGCACACAGAGGAACTTATACTTCCCAGGCAATGATAAAGCAAAACAACCGCCGCAGCGAGCTGGCCATGAGGGAGATGGAGCTGTGGAGCTCCCTGGCCATGACAAAGGGCATGGAGTATGAGCTTTCTAAGGCAGACGCCCTTTGGAAGGAGGTGCTGCTGCACCAGTTCCATGACATTCTTCCCGGATCCAGTATCGCCCGGGTTTATGTGGAGGCAGAAAAAGCCCACAAGGCCATCCAGAAGGGCGCAGGCGAGATGAAGGAAAAGGCTTTTGCAGCGCTTGCGGATCAGGCGGATGAAAAGGCAGTGACGGTATGGAACTCCTTAAGCTTTGAGAGAACGGCATTGGTGGAACTTCCGGAGCGGTTTGCCGGAGGGGCAAGAACCTTAGAGGGAGAAATCGTTCCGGTTCAGAAAGTGAATGTTCCGGTACAGAAAGCGGAAAACAGGGGCAATGCTTCAGAAGTTTCTGAAAAGGCTGATGCTGTTGTGAAAGCGCTTGTGACACTTCCTTCCTGCGGAGCGGTTTCCCTGATTCCCGAGGAGCAGCAGGCTTCATCCGCGGAAGCAGCAAAGAACAGCGGCAGTGCAGAACCGGAGACAGTAGTAAAAGATAGCGGTAGCACGAATCTGAAAGTGACGGTAAAGGAGAGCCCGGCAGGCTTTGTGATGGAGAATGCCAGGGTGAAGGCAGTGGTGAACGGTAAGGGAGAAGTGATTTCCTTCGTGCTTAAGAGCTCCGGCAGGGAGTTCGCGGCAGAGCCCATGAACCGCCTCCGCCTTTACAAGGATGTGGCCCGGCTGTTTGACGCATGGGATATCGATTCCAACTATATCCATCAGGAAGTGGAGGCGCTGACCGAAGCGAAGGTGGAAATTATCTCCGAGGGCTTGGAGGGAGTGCTGAAGCTGAGCGGAAAAATCAGCGGTTCCAGAATAGAGCAGTATATCCGTCTCGAGGCAGAGAGCGGCAGGCTTGTCTTTGACACGGAAATTGACTGGAAGGAGCTGCACCGTCTGTTAAAGGCATGCTTCCCGGTGGATGTGTATGCGGAAAACGGCATCAATGAAATGCAGTTTGGTTTTGTGGAGCGTCCGGCTCATCGTTCCAAGCCTTATGACAAAGACCGTTTTGAGGTGTGCAATCATCATTACAGCGCATTCTGTGACGGAGTCCATGGGGCGGCAGTGCTCAATGACTGTAAGTACGGCATCAGCATGAACGGAAATGCTCTGGAACTGACGCTGCTCCGGGCGCCTTCCTGTCCGGAAATGCAGGCAGATAACAGGGTACATCATTTTACCTATGCTTTTACCGCCTGGGAGGGCAGCTTTGCGGACAGCGATGTGGTAAGGCAGGGCTATGAACTCAATGTGAAGCCCCAGATCAGCGGCGGCGCTGTGGACACTTTCAGCGCAGTGGCCATCGATAAGGCCAATGTGATACTGGATACCATGAAGCCTGCCGAGGATGGAAGCGGTGATATTATCCTGCGTCTGTATGAATCCAAGAAAGCCGCGGTTACGGCTAAAGTGCGGTGTATGTTTGGAGAAAAGGCTTATCTGTGCGATATGCTGGAGAATGTGACGGAGGAAGTTCCTGTGGAGAATGGGGAAATGACGCTTTCATTCAGGGCCTTTGAGGTTAAGACGGTTCGGATTAAGAAATAAGAGAGGGGAGCCCAAAAGGACAGCCCGCTAAGGGATTTTATTCCCTAGAAAAATATCGGCATAGTTTGGAGAAATCCGGCTATGCCGATTCTTTTCGTGCCCGGTGGATGTATGGTCTTGGGGCCGCATTAGTCAGGATAGCAGCCAATCAATCAAATACAGGGACTTGATGCCGTCGTAGGAATTAATATAGTTTCTATCCATAGACAATACGATTTTTTCGTAGTTGTCAGGTATCATGCGCAGTGGCCTGAGTTCCCGTTCACGGGTTTCCGGGGACTGCATACTTTCTGCTACCTGGATATACAGTTTATCGTTTGGCTTTTCAGCTACAAAGTCGATTTCTTTTTCTCCGACCTTGCCGATATATACACGGTAGTCACGGCGAATCAGCTCCAGGAATACGATGTTCTCGATGATGTGTCCTCGGTCTGCATCACGATAGCCGAGCAGCATATTGCGGAAGCCCATATCGATGATGTAGTTTTTACCTAATGTTTTCAGCAGCTGTTTGCCTTTTACATCGTATCTTCCTACAGAGTAGAAGATAAATGCACTGTGCAGCATGGAGATATATTTATCTACCGTTTTGCCCGCGACATTTTTACCTTTTCCAGTCTGAATATCTCCTTCATTGGATAAGACATTACCGATACTGTTGGGCGAAGTGATGCTGCCGATGTTGGAGCAAAGGAACAGTATAATTTTCTGCAGCATTCCCTGATCAGCCTGATTGTTGCGCTGGAGAATGTCACGCAATACTACGGTAGAATAAATACCTTCCAGAGCCTGATTACTTCTCACTTCGTTAAACTGGTATTCTCTCAGAACGGGCATGCCGCCAAACTGCAGGTATCTCTGAAATTTTTCTTCTACCGTAACAGACAGACTGAATTCGTAGAAAGTCAAAAACTCCTTAAATGACAACGGCAACATACGGATTTCTACGTATCTGCCGGAAAGCAGTGTAGAAAATTCCGTAGAAAGCAGGTAGGCATTGGAACCGGTGATATAGATGTCTACATCAAAATCGAGACGGAAAGACTCGATAGCCTTTTCCCAATGTTCCACAGCTTGCAGCTCATCAAATATCAGATAGGTTTTTCCATCCTTCGGAATGCGTTCACTGACGTAGTCATAGAAAGTAAGGTAGTTGGAAAGATTTCGATAACGCAGGGATTCCAGGTTCATGTGGATGATATTGGCATCGGCAACTTCATGACAGGACAGGTATTGATGGAACAAATCCAGCAGAGATGACTTTCCGCATCTACGAATACCGGTGACGATTTTGACCAGATCTACATCTTTATTTTGAATGAGCTGATTTAAATATTCCGGGCGATTGATAAGTTCAGCCATGATGCACCTCCTGATTTTCTGACCTATATTATGCTCGAAAATTTGGAAAAAATCAATAGTTTCTGACTTGTAAGTCTGAAACTTAATAAAAAATTGTAATTTTCGACATATAATTACTAAAACTTCAGAACGAATGAAAATATTGTCTATTATTCAGCACAGCATCGGATGCCAGGCTTCGCCGGCTATCCTCGTGTTAATAAAAAGACCACACAGCAGACATTAGCCTGTTGTGTGGTCTTTCTGTTACAATAAGCTGGCTCGCGAAGAGTGACAGTGTTTGTTGGTGACATTTGAGTCGAGTCAGGGCAGTCTGCGAAGCAGGTAGCCCGTTTGTTTTAGTGCTTTTCTGAGGAGGTAAGCTCCCCATTTACATAAGTATCCGTACGGTCATGAACAATCTCACCGCTATTCTGGTCGGTGTAATATACGTCTTCCGTATGGACAGGTTCCTTGCTGTTGTTTCTTTATTAAATTCGTAAGTCATGGACTGCATGCTCCCTATCCCCGCAATCCCTTTATAAAGCAATGTCCCAGGCAGCTCACGGTTGGAATACTCTATATAGCTCTGGTGCCTCGGATCCTGTGTATCCTCAAAATCCTGAAACAGTTCCGGGCAGTACTTTTTCCTGACCCTGTTGCATTCCGCCACCGGATTTCTTTCCAGCTTTCTCCTGGCTCTTTCCTTTCCATATGCTCCCCCTTGCGAAAAACTTTTTCTTTTATTTTACTATATTTCCCGCAAAAAGGATTATTTCCTGCATGATTTGTGCGAATTATTTTTTCCTTTCAAGGCTGCATTTGTGCGCCCGCTTTTTTGGTAAGTGTCAATAATTTGGAATGGTATTTCAGATATTTGTTATTTTCCCCGCTCCTGCTGACAGCTATGATAACAGGTAGACAGATTCATACGGCAGGTACGTGAGGCCGCAGGACTTATGGGCTTGTACGGAAAAGAAAGTGAGGAAAAGCGGAATGAGAGAAAGAGTAAAGGGAACTATAACAGGGGGATTCTGGAAAGAAAGGCAGGACATCAACCGAGATGCTACGGCCCAAACCGTCTATCGACGTTTTGAAGAGACGGGAAGAATGGCTGGAAAAGATAGTTGACGAGACGGTGGAGCAATACGGGAAAATTCATGGGAAGACAGGATATTTCAATTCATGGTTCCATGCGTTCCCGGAAGGGGAAAAACTCAAAGACAGGACCGCTCATGAACTTTATTGTGCAGGGCACTTGATTGAAGCGGGAATTGCATACAGGAAAGCTACCGGAAAGGATAAATTATTCCGTATGATTTGCCGTTATGCAGATTATATTGATCAGGTATTTCGGATTGACGCCAAAGCGGGTTTTTGTACGCCGGGACATGAAGAGATAGGGCTTGCCCTGGTCAGGCTCTTTGATGAGACAGGGGAGAGACGGTATCTGGAGCTTGCGGATTTTTTCCTGGCAAAAAGAGGAGCCAATGAAAAGGATGAAAAAAGATATGATTTTGCCTCCTTTTGGGCTTTGCATGGGCGCGGCTCCCCATAAGTGGAGGGCTGCGCCTTTTGCTTGGGGAAACTGCCTATATTCCGGTATAGTGCTACTGAATTAAAGTTTTACACAGATTTTACATAAACCATCTTTTGGATTTTACATAGATCAGATACCATTTGATTATAAGAAAATTCTTTGGGGAGGATTATAGTCAGATGGATTTTTTCGGATTGCTGACAATGATCGGCGGGCTGGCATTATTTTTATACGGAATGAAAACAATGGGAGATGCCTTGTCCAAGATGGCAGGCGGCAGGCTGGAGCAGGTACTGGAGCGTATGACGAATAATCCCGTGAAGGCTGTCCTGCTTGGGGCAGGTGTGACAGCAGTGATCCAGTCTTCTTCCGCTACAACGGTTATGGTAGTGGGGTTCGTTAATTCCGGTATTATGAAACTGTCACAGGCGGTCGGCGTGATCATGGGCGCCAATATCGGTACGACAGTTACCTCGTGGATCCTAAGCCTTTCCGGTATCGAAAGCGGGAATTTCTTTGTAAAACTTCTGAAACCCTCGTCTTTTTCCCCAGTATTGGCACTCATCGGCGTGATTCTTTTAATGTTTATCAAAAATACGAAAAAGAATGATGTGGGGACGATCCTGATCGGGTTTGCCGTACTTATGTTTGGAATGGAAACCATGAGCGGCGCTGTGAAGCCGCTTGCAGATGTACCGGAATTTACCTCGCTTTTCACAGCATTTGAAAATCCTCTTTTAGGTATGATAGTCGGGGCGGTTTTAACGGCAGTGATTCAGAGTTCTTCTGCCTCTGTTGGTATTCTGCAGGCGATGTGCGCCACCGGAAGCGTAACGGTGGGAGCTGCGCTTCCAGTGATCATGGGGCAAAATATCGGAACCTGTATCACAGCTTTGCTTTCCGGTGTCGGGGCAAACAGAAATGCGAGAAGGGCATCGCTGGTACATCTTTATTTTAACTTGATAGGTACATTTGTATTTATGATAGTATTTTATGCCATGAACCATTTTGTACACTTTGCTTTTCTGTCGGATGCGGCAAATGGCGCAGTCATTGCGGTGATACACAGCGTTTTTAATATTGTCTCGACGATTGTGCTGCTTCCGGCTTCTAAGCTGTTAGTAAAACTCGCATATTTCACCATTCCGCAGTCAGGGGACGAAACACTGGAAACAGCAGGAAAAGCACTGGACGAAAGATTTTTGGAGAAACCTGCCTTTGCGGTTGCACAGTGTAAAAATGCGGTGTGTGATATGGCACAGCTTATCTTAAAGGCAATGAGTTTATGTGTATTCGTACAGGAAAAATATGATGAAAATGCAGTGCAGACAATTATGGAAATCGAACAGGAAGTAGATGTCAGGGAAGATGAACTTTCCACCTACCTGACAAAGCTGTCCGCAAAACCACTCTCTGAAAGTGACAGTAAAATCATCAATAAATTTAGCAGGTGCATTACGGATTTTGAAAGGATATCCGATTATACAAAGGGCATAGCCTATGCACAAAAGAAGCTGTATAAGAGCAAAGAAAAATTTTCAAAGAAAGCGGCTGCCGAAGCAAAGCTGATTTATGAGGCAACCCTGGAGATCGTGGAATGCACGGTTTCCGGTTTTATACACGAGGACAAAGAGATGGCGTTTCGTATCGATCCCCTTGCCGATGTGATCAGCCGGGTTAAAAAAGATATCCGCAAGAACCATAGCAGGCGGCTGGAAAAGGGGAAGTGTTCCGTGGAACTTGGCATGACGCTTACAGATATGGTCACTTCCCTGGAACGTATTGCGAAACATTGCTCCAACATAGCCGAGGAGCAGATGGCATCCGAAACAGACCAGTATGCATTACATCAATATGCACGGGATGTCAAAGAGAGAAACGGATTGTACAGGGAACTGCTTGAAGGATATAGGGAAAAGTATTCTTTAGAAAAAACTTGATCTAAAAAATTTCAGGAAAAGGAATTTAGCGCTTATGTCATTGATCTATATTTTGGAAGATGATAAAAATATTCAGGAGATAGAAAGCTATGCCATAAAGGGGCACGGATATGATGTACGTGTGTTTGATGACGCGGAAGCCTTTGACCGTGGGATGCAGGAAACACAGCCGGATCTGCTGCTTCTTGATGTCATGCTGCCGGGAGAGGACGGGCTGTCCGTACTGAAAAGGCTCCGCTCAAATAATGACACGAAAGAACTGCCTGTCATACTTGTGACAGCGAAAGATTCAGAAATAGATACCGTCAGGGGACTTGATCTGGGGGCTGATGACTATATTGCAAAACCATTTGGCATAATGGAGCTTATGTCACGCATCAAGGCGATTTTGCGGCGTATCAAACCAATGAGCGATGACGTGGTCTTAAAATATAAAAATGTATATCTGGATCAGGACAGACGGATCTGCCTTGTGGATGGGGAAAACGTAGAACTGACATTCAAGGAATATGAGCTGCTGCGGCTGTTTCTCTCCAATCTTGGTATTGTGCTCAAAAGAGAAAACATTATGGAAGCTGTATGGGGAACGGATTTTGCAGGGGAGAGCAGGACTGTTGACATGCATATCAAAACACTCCGCAAGAAGCTGAAGGATGCGGGCAGCCTGATTGTCACAATGCGGAATGTGGGGTATAAGCTGGAATGAGGCAGAAAATAAACAGACGGTTTACCGGCATTGCGCTTTTTTCCGTTGTGATTACCACGGTTGTTATGACTGCGGTGTTTTATGCACAGTTAAAAAAGCAGGTTTTTTCTGATCTGGCCGTTGTGGCGGATTTGCTGATTGACGAAGGCTCCTACATGCGGAAAACAGACAATTTAAGAATTACATTGATAGATGCAGACGGCAAGGTATTGTTTGATTCTACGGTAAATGAGCAGTCGATGGCCAACCATCTGGACAGGCCGGAGATTGCGGAGGCGGTGTCTTCCGGAACCGGTATGGGAATCAGAAAATCAGATACCCTGTCGGAGAGTATATTTTATTATGCAAAAAAACTGGATAACGGGCAGATACTAAGAGTAGGCAAGGAGGCGCACAGTGTTGCGGCTGTTCTTTTGTCAGCCCTTCCCATGGTGTTTACAACGGCACTGTTGCTTGCAGCCATCTGCCTGATGGTGTCGCATTACCTTACCTCTGCTATTGTGAAACCGATTGATGAAATGGCAGGGGATATGGGTCATATTGATGAGGGGAAAAGCTATCCGGAGTTGATTCCGTTTACAAGAAAAATCCGCTTGCAGCATGAAGAAATCCTGTCCGCCGCAAATATAAGGCAGGAATTTACCGCCAATGTAAGCCACGAACTAAAAACACCCCTTGCGGCGATATCCGGATACGCAGAGCTGATGGAAGCAGGACTTGTAGGGGAAAAGGAGATTAGGCGCTTTTCAGGAGAAATCCGTAAAAGTGCGGCAAGGCTGCTTACCCTGATCAATGACATTATTAAGCTCTCGCAGTTAGATGCCGGAAATGCAAAAGACATTCTTGATGTGGTAAATTTGGCGGAAATTGCAAAAGAAAGTGTGGAAATGCTCTCTTTCGGAGCGGCGAAAAATGGTATTGATGTAATTTATGAAGGAGATGACAGGGCAGATGTCCATCTTGGAAAGGAACTTGCACAGGAGCTTACCTACAATCTGATTGAAAACGCCATCCGATACAACAAATCGAATGGAAGAGTGACTGTAAAAGTACAGAAAGAGGGAACGCAGATCATCTTTTCGGTGGAGGATACCGGCATCGGCATTCCTCCGGAACATCAGGAGAGAATTTTTGAACGTTTTTACCGGGTGGATAAAAGCAGGTCAAAGGAACTTGGAGGTACGGGTCTCGGACTTGCAATTGTAAAGCATATCTGTAATCTGACAGATGCAGATGTGGACCTGATGAGCAAGCCGGGAGTCGGAACGAAGATATTTATTGTCTGGGGCAGGGGCAATGCATAAAGATGGGAGATAGGAACATGTGGGAAAACTTATATGACAATTTGAAAAATGACCCGGAGATAAGGGAACTGATCCGTAGGGGCAATGAGAACTTAGGTGTTCTGGGTTATACAGACCATTCAGAAGCCCACACTGTCCATGTGGCAGAAAAGACAGCATGGATACTAAAAGAATTCGGGTATGACGAGCATATACAGATGTTGGGAAAAGCGGCAGGTTTTATGCATGATATCGGAAATGCCATCAACCGTTCCCATCATGCAGAATATGGCGGGATTCTGGCAAATGAAATCCTGAGAAGATATGACCTGCCGGTGGAGGACAGGATTGAAATAGTAACCTGCATCAGCAATCATGATGAATCGACAGGTGGAACCGTCAGTGCAGTCTCGGCTGCGCTTATCATTGCGGATAAAACGGATGTGCGCAGGAACAGGGTCAGACTGCGGGATAAGGCCGTTTTTGATATCCACGACAGGGTGAACTACGCTGTTACGGAAGCACGGCTGGAGATTGACCAGGAGAAAAAGGTCATTATTCTGCATTTACAGATAGACGAGGAAAACTGTTCCATGTATGAGTATTTTGACATCTTCTTGGGAAGGATGCAGATGTGCCGTCACGCCGGGGAATTTTTTGGCGTGCGGTTTAAGCTGATGGCAAACGGCAGCAAGGTCCTGTAAGGATTATGCGGAAATGGTTAAGGGAAAAGAGTGGAGGCTGGGGGCATGAAGGGAATAAAAAGGGAAAAAGTATGGCAATGCTGTTTTTGCTCACGGGTGCCGGTCTTGCGCTTGTTGTGGTCGGTAGCAGCGTCACTGTGGATGCGGCAACAGCGATAGCAAAAATCATAGGTCTGAGTGAGAGATTTATAGGGCTTACAATCGTGGCGCTGGGAACATCTCTGCCGGAATTGTTTACATCTGTTTCAGCAGCGAGAAAAGGCAATGCGGATATTGCAATCGGAAATATTGTGGGAAGCAATATCTTCAATATCCTTTTTGTGGTAGGAACATCTGCGTTGATTACACCGGTAGTTTTCGAGAGCAAATTTGTAGTGGATTCCATTGTGGCTGTGGTAGTGGGAATGCTGCTGTGGATCTTCTCTTTCCGCGGAAATAGCCTGAACCGTGTGGAAGGCATCCTGCTGCTGCTTGGATATCTGGGATATTTTATTTACTTATTGTGAGGTAGAAACCTATGCAAAAGAAATTGATTCTGGTTACTTCACCGCCGGCAAGCGGCAAAACATATATTTCAAAACTGCTGGCAAAGCGGTTGCAGCATGTCGTGTATCTGGACAAGGATACCCTTATTACGCTGTCGAAACATATATTTACAGTGGCCGGGCAGCCGTTTGACCGCAGCAGCGATTTCTTTGAACAACACATCAGGAATCCAGAATATGACTGTATCGTGACGTTGGCACTGGAAGCTTTGGATTATGAGGATATTGTACTCATAAATGCTCCCTTTACCAGAGAAATCAGGAATATAGAGTATATCCTGAATCTGAAAGAAAAGCTGAGTGCGAAAAATGCCAATCTTGTAGTTGTCTGGGTGGAGACGTCCCCGGAAGTTGTACATGAGCGCATGATCCGCAGAAATTCGGAGCGTGATACATGGAAACTGGCGCATTGGGACGAGTACCTTGCGGAATGTAATTTTAATATCCCGTCTAATCTGGATGATCCGAAGATCAGGGATGATCTTCTTATCATAAAGAATGATAACCAGCAGGAACTAGAGGCTTCCATGAAAGAAGTGCTGAGTATTTTGGAAGATAATGTATGATGGATGGAAGGAGGTGTGCAAAATGGAAATCAGCAGAATCTCAAGCGGCATAGAGGCATTGGCGGTTACAGTCAATCCTCATAAAGAAGCTGTGGAATTGGTGGAACAGCAGACAGATGAATTGGCGGATGATCTTGTACGGGATACCTATGAAACAACAATGAAACCTGATGATTATGTTTATCCGAGCGAGAATTATAATGATATTATGAAAGTCAGCGCAGGAGAACATTCTTCATCACCAAACAATAATCGTCAGCCTCAGTAATGTCTGCAAGTTTTCCATGAATAGCAGCATATTTCCCGAATGAAAGCGGCTGCTTGAGAATAGAATAAGTCGGTAATGGCATGGGGGCAAGGAGGATTTCTTCATCAGCCCGATGAGGCAGCAAAAAGCGCAAGTCTGCCCCGTGCCTTTATCTGTAAAGCAGAATGAAGGAACTTCAGGGAACAGACCCAGCGAGAACTGATAGGGTAAACATATGGACCGGCAGGAAGGGTACGGTCTTTGCCACGGGGATCCCGGTGTCGAACAGTATGACGGAGCTTTACACCATGATGCGCTACCTGCAGCGATGTGCGGATGGGAAACTGATCTGCCATCGGGACGAGGACTTTGTGCCGGATTTGGGAGGAGACTATGAGACCTAATATTGACCGCTTCCGCAGGAGGGCGGTAACGTTTACGGACAGTTACTGTTCCGCTCCCCATTGCTGTCCCAGCAGAGCTTCGTTTTTTTCCGGCTTATACCCGTCGGAACACGGCGTGTGGAATAATGTAAATGTCAGCAACTGCCTCTCGAGGGGGCTTTTTGACGGCGTGAAGCTCTTTTCAGAGGATCTGGCGGAGGCGGGATATAAGGTGTATCTGTCCGGGAAATGGCATGTGAGCAGCAGGCAGGGGCCGGAGCAGTTCCAGATCGAGCCTTTATATCATACCGGCGTATACCGGGATTATCCCAACAGGCCGGATACGTCGGAGTGGAATGCGTATTTTCAGAAGGAATCTCCCGTGGATCTGGAGGACAGGGAGAGGGGAGAAGGGGAAATTGTGCGCCCGGGTTATCCGGCATACACGCAATACGGGATTGACGGGCATCCTTTCCATGACGAGGAGGTGGTCATGGCGGCGGTGGAAAAGATACCGGAGCTGAGACGTGAGGGAAATCCGTATTTTCTCTTTGTGGGGCCTCTGGGACCCCACGATCCTTATTATGTGCCGGAGCGTTTCCTGGAATGGTATGATCCGGAGGAGGTGGAGCTGCCGGAGAGCTTTTTTGACAGAATGGAGGATAAGCCGACTCTGTACCGCAGGACAAAAGGCTGTTTTTCACAGCTTAGCGAGGCGGAGCAAAGGGAATGTATCCGGCATTTTTATGCTTTCTGCAGCTATGAGGACTGGCTGTTTGGAAAACTCCTGGACGCGGTAGGGGAGCAGGCCCTGGAGGAGGATACCGTCGTTTTCTACCTTTCCGACCATGGGGATTACATTGGTTCCCATGGCCTGTGGACAAAGGGGCTTCCCTGCTTTAAGGAAGCGTACCATATCTGCGCGGTGGCAGGCGGGGCAGGAATCAGGAGACCGGGGCGGAGTGAGAGCGCTCCTGTGTCAATTACAGATTTTGCGCCGACCATACTAGATCTGGCCCGGATCCCCGACAGACGAAGCTTTTCGGGACAGTCGCTGGTACCGTTTTTAAGGGACGAAACGGTAAACCACTGGAGAACGGAGAGCTATTCCCAGACAAACGGAAACGAGGTCTACGGAATTCAGCGGGCTGTCTGGAACCGGAAGTGGAAATATGTATTTAATACCTTTGACTATGACAAATTGTATGATTTGGAGGAAGATCCCCATGAAATGAAAAATCTTCTGCATGGAATTGAATGTGTGGAGAAGAGCATTTATGGTTCTGTGGTGAGGGAACTGTCAAAGAAAATGTGGGAATTTGCCTATGAACATCAGGATAACTGTGTAAATCCATATATTATGACGGCGCTTGCCCCATTTGGACCCGGGATCATACGAGGAGAAAGAAAATGAGCGAACGGCCGAATGTTGTTTTCATATATGCGGATGATCTGGGGAGAGGAATGCTGAGCTGCTATGGCCAGAAGTATTTTTCCACGCCTAATATTGACATGATTATGTCGTTTATGCCAGCGCCCGGGGACCGGCGGTAATAACCAGGGACGGCTGGAAGCTGAGAAGCTATATCACTGATGAATATAAGTTTGGACAGTTCGGCGCGTTTTGGGATGAAATAGATGGCCAGGTAGTATTTGAGCTTTATAAGGCGGACGAAGATTATCGGGAAGAAATTGACCTTTCTGGCCAGTACCCGGAAAAGGCCAGAGAACTAAAGACAATTCTTATGCGGGAATGCGACGGAAACGTGGTTCATGGCACAACACAGGCTCATTTTGTATTTTATGGATATGACTACAGGGGAGGAAAGATATAGTAATTTGTTTTGGACTCTTCCTGTCAGATAGGGTATAATGACAGAAATAATATAAGGTAGTATACCGGAAAGGAACATGGTAAGTAAAATGAAGTCATTTAACGGAATTTTGTATGGAGGGGACTATAATCCGAATCAATGGCCCAGAGAAATCTGGGAGGAAGATATGAGGATGTTTAAGGATGCCCGCATCAACAGCGCCACGGTCAATGTATTTTCCTGGGCTAAAATCCAGCCGGCGGAGGATACATATGATTTTTCCGAGCTGGATGATATTATCGATATGCTCAGCAGGGAAAATTATGAGATCGTGCTGGCCACGTCAACAGGGGCGCTGCCTGCCTGGATGGCCGCCAGGTATCCGGAGGTGGAGCGGACAGACTATGAAGGGCGTCGGCACAAGTTTGGCCACAGGCACAATGCCTGCCCCAATTCTCCTGTTTTCCAAAAGTACTCCGCGGCGCTGGCAGGAAAACTCTCAGAGCGCTACGGCGGCAATCCCCATGTGAAATGCTGGCATATCAGCAATGAATACGGCGGGGAGTGCTACTGTGAGAACTGCGCGAAGGCTTTCCGGGTATGGCTTCAGAAGAAATACGGTACCCTGGGAGAGTTAAATAAGGCCTGGAATATGGAGTTCTGGGGACATACGATCTATGACTGGGACGAGATTGTTCCTCCCAATGCGCTGGGGGAGGGAATCGGGGAGGAAAAGACAGCGTTTGCCGGGATGTCCATTGACTACAGGCGGTTCAATTCGGACAGTATGCTTGCCAATTTTATGGCTGAGAGAGACGCGATCCGGAAATTTGACAAAGAGACCCCTGTTACCACCAATCTGATGGGAACCTATAAGGGGCTGGATTATTTTAAGTGGGCCAGGGAGATGGACATTGTTTCCTGGGATAATTATCCCAGATATGACACGCCCTGGAGCCAGACAGCCATGTGCCATGATCTGATGCGGGGGCTTAAGGATGCGCCTTTCATGCTGATGGAGCAGACACCCAGCCAGCAGAACTGGCAGCCTTATAATTCGTTGAAGCGTCCGGGGCAGATGAGGGCCCAGAGTTATCAGACGATGGCCCACGGGGCGGATACCATCCAGTTTTTCCAGCTCCGCCGCAGCGTTGGCGCCTGTGAGAAATTCCACGGCGCAGTGATCGGGCATGTGGGGACGGAAAATACACGGGTATTCCGTGAGGTGAAGCAGCTGGGAGAGGAGCTTGAAAAGCTGGGCGGCATCCTGCCGGGAAGCGTAAATGAAGCCCAGGTGGGGGTAGTGTTTGACTGGGACAACTACTGGGCTCTGGAGTACACAAGCGGGCCTTCCGTTGACCTGATGTATGTGAGCCATATCCATGAGTATTACAAATATTTCTATGACAAAAATATAGCCGTAAATATGATTCCGGTCGATGCGGATTTCAGTAAATATAAGCTGATCGCCTGTCCTGTCCTGTATATGGTTAAGGAAGGGATGGCGCAGGCTCTGGAAAAATTTGTGGAAAATGGCGGTACTCTGGTGCTTACTTATATGAGCGGAATCGTGGGGCAGTCGGACAATGTCCACCTGGGCGGCTATCCGGGGCCTCTGCGCTCTCTGGCGGGCGTATGGGTGGAGGAGATTGACGCCCTTGCGCCGGAGCAGTTCAATGAGGTGGTTATGGCTTCTGGCGGGAAGTATAAGTGCGGCCTTGTGTGTGATCTGATGCACTTGGAAGGAGCCGAAAGTCTTGGGACCTATGGGGATGACTTCTACAAAGGAATGCCGGCAGTCACAAGAAACAGCTTTGGAAAAGGGCAGGTTTATTATGTGGGAACCCGCATGGAGGAACAGGGGCTCTGCAGTATATTAGACAGGGCTGTCTCTGACGCGGATGTGAAGAGTGTCGTTCCGGGCGGTGAAGGTCTGGAGATTGTGTGCCGTAAAACAGCGGATGGAGGCAGAATTTATTTTGTGATGAATTTTGGGGAACAGGAGAGAAAGCTGCCCGCCCCTCTGGCCGGTCAGAAGGATTTGCTTACCGGGGAGAAGGCGGCGGAGGATACTCTGCTCAAAAGGTATGATGTGTGTATCCTGTATGCAGAGTCATAGGCTGGACCGGAGCGGATGAAAGTATGATGGGTTTATCATAAGGGCAGGAACAGGGTGAGCACTTGTTCCTGCCCTTATTGACGGAACAGTTGACAACGGAATTATACATATGTATAATGAATGATACATCCGTATAAAACAACGGAATCCAACAACAGCGCTCCGGTTAAGAATATCAGGTGGGAACAGGCTGCGGAGTGGAGAAAGGAGAAGATGCGGCTATGAATCAGACGATTAAAAATCTGGGAGAAGCGGAGCTGGAGATTATGCAGGTGATCTGGGAGAGTGGAAGCGCCGTCACCTCAAATTATATTTTAAAGGAACTGCAGGGATTAAGAAAATGGCAGTTGTCCACTCTGATGACCTCCCTGTCAAGATTGGCAGATAAAGGGTTTGTGGTATGCGACTGTTCCACCGGAAGCAATCTGTACAGCGCCATCATCACGGAAAATGATTATAAGGCCAGGGAAAGCAGACATTTTCTGAATAAGCTCTATCATAATTCCGTGCAGAATCTGGTGGCCACCCTCTATGGCAATAAGATCATTAAGGATTCGGATATTGCGGAGCTGAGAGATTTTCTGGATCAGATAGAAGAAAGCAGGAACGCTTCTTCCGAAACATCCGGGAATGAGAGTTAAGGGGTTTTTACGATAGGAGGCGTGGGTGTGAAAACAGAGTTGTTTCTTTCCGTTCTTGAAATTTCAATTACAGTCGGCCTGGTGGCCTTATTGCTGGTTCTGTGTGCCCCTGTGATCAACAGACGTTATGGGGCAAGGTGGAAATGCCTGATATGGCTGCTTCTGGCACTTCGGCTGGTCATTCCTTTGAAAGCGGAGGATGTCCGCTCGGCCGCCGTTCTTTTGTCGGAGAGGATGTCAGGGGAATCCGAAAGCGGGGAAATCCAGAAGGGAATATCCGGGGAGGAAAATGCGGATCCCCGCCAGGTGATTTTCGAGCTTCCGGCCCAGGTGAGGGAGAAGGTCGGGGCAAAGTCTGAGAAAAATGGAACGGGAATCACCTGGCTGGAGCTGGCCGCTTATGTATGGGCGGCCGGAAGTGTTGCTTGCGCCGTTTTTCATCTGTCGGCCTATTTCTATTACAGGAGACAGATTGAAAAGAAGGGAAGAACGGTGAGGGATGATGCGGTTTTATCACAAATGCCGCAGCTTTTGGAAGAGTTGCACATAAAGCGTGAGATACCTGTGAGGGAATATCCCGGGGCCGCCAGCCCTGTGATTGCCGGATTTTTAAAGCCGGTTTTGGTTCTGCCGCCGGAGCAGTACGGGGAGGAGGAGCTGTATTTTATTTTAAAGCACGAGCTCATTCACTTCAAAAGGCGGGATGTTTGGTTTAAGCTGCTGCTCATGCTGGCCAATGCGCTGCACTGGTTTAATCCGTTGATCTGGCTGATGCACAGGGAGGCAGTTGTTGATATGGAACTTGCCTGCGACGAGCGGGTAGTTCAGGGGAAGGGATACCGCATCCGAAAGGCATATACAGAAACCTTACTTTCTACACTGCATGGAAGGAAAACCGTGGGAACAACTCTGTCTACACAGTTTTATGGCGGAAAAATGATTATGAAGAAGCGCTTTCGGAATATCCTTAAAATGAAAAGAAAGAAGAATGGGATCCTGGTGCTGACTGGTGTAATTCTTCTGGCGGCGGGAATGGGAGCCATGGTTGGGTGTTCGGTGGCGGCAGATAACCCGGAGCCAGTAAGTCCGGTGGCAGCAGATAACCCGGAACCGGTAAGTCCGGTGGCAATGGATGACTCAGCGCAGGATCGTATGACGGCAGAATTCATAGAGGAAGAAATCCCGCCGGAGTCCGGAGACGGGGAAGGCGACAGGGAGACAGCCACGGCGGGAGATACGGCGACCCTGTTGGTTTCCAGGGAAGGGGAAGCGGAGGAAGAAAATGCAACGCTTTTTGCCGGAGAGGGTTACTCCATATATCTGACGGCGGATGAATGGCAGCAGAGCGGAGAGGATGCCTGGCAGGCAGCGCTGGATGGAGAGGCAGTGCTGGACGGACAGGTGACGCTTCGGATTGCACATCCGAATGGAAAGGGAGCAGATCAGATCGCAAAGGAACTGACGGCAGAAGGCTATGGAGGGATGGATGAGTCTGGCGATACAGCCGGCGTTGAAATGGCCGCAGGCTCTGGCAGTCAGTTAGACGGCTCTGAATGGTTCAGGACAGAAAAGGATATGGTACACATGATTACACTGAAGGAAGCAGGAGAGGAAGTGTGGCAGATCATCTGCAGCTTCCCGGTAGAGGCACAGGAGGGCTGGGGACAGACGCTGCGGGTGATGGCGGCCAGTTTTGCGGCAGATAGGAAAGGAGAGACATAGGATGAGTGATATAATGGAATTTGCAGACAGGGAAGAATTTAGAAAGTGGCTTAACGATAACTGTCTCTCAAGTGCCGGCGTCTGGCTTTTGTTTGGCAAAGCAGGGGGACCAAAAACGATAAAGGCGGCAGAAGCTCTTGAAGAAGCTCTCTGCTTTGGCTGGATTGACGGGCAGATGGAAAGCATCGATGCTATAACTTATAAGAAATATTTTTCCATGCGCAGAGAAAAGAGCAAATGGTCAGAGAAAAACAAGGCCTTGGTAAAAAGCCTTGAAGAGAGAGGACTCATGACTGATTTTGGCAGAGAGAAAATAGAGGAAGCCAAGGAAAATGGTCAGTGGGATGCGCCAAAGCCTGCGGCAATTACAGAGGAGCAAATTGCCTGTCTGTCCGCAGTGCTGGAAGGGTATGAGCCTGCTTTTACGAATTTTCAGGCCATGTCCTTATCTGTAAAGAAAACCTATACACGGGCGTATTTTGATGCAAAGACGGATGCCGGACGGGAAAAGAGGATTGCCTGGATGGTGGACAGGCTTAACAGAAACTTAAAGCCTATGTAGCGGTTATGGCCATTTACAGTATTTTATGGCTCATGTTTTGTGATAAGAAGCGAATATTTCCCTCATTTTTTGCAATTCGATTGTAAATTCGGAACAGATGTCCTATACTTGATATAGAAGTAATGGAAAGCACATGGGGGATATCATGATTTATCTGAAGAGAAAAGTAGATTTGTTTTTAGAGGAATGGAAGGAAAATCCTGACCGGAAACCGCTTGTGGTGAAGGGACCAAGGCAGGTTGGAAAGACGGAATCAATCAGAAGATTTGGGGAGAAACATTATCAGAATATTGTGGAGATTAACTTTGTAGAGGAGCCGAAATATAAGATGATCACGGCAGATGGCTACAAAGCAGCAGATTTAGTCCGAAATATTTCGCGTATTGATCCTGCAAAGCAGTTTGTAGAGGGCGAGACACTTATTTTTTTTGATGAACTGCAGGAATTCCCGGAAATTGCAACAGCGCTTAAGTTTTTTTCGCAGGACGGAAGGTTTGATGTTATATGCAGCGGCTCTATGCTGGGAATCCATTACAGCCGGATTGAGAGCAACAGCGTGGGTTATAAAACGGATTATGCGATGTATTCCCTTGATTTTGAAGAGTTTCTATGGGCCAAAGGATATGACAGATCAATTGGCGGGGATTTACTGTCACATATGGAAGGGCTGGAGCCTTTTAATGAAGTGGAACTGTCCGTTTACAGAGGACTGTTTTTGGACTATTGCATCCTGGGCGGGATGCCGGCCGTAGTAAGGGAATATATTGTTAAGGACAGTTTTGAGGGGTCTTTGTCAACTCAGAGACAGCTTCTTGCCGATTATGAAGAGGATGTACGCAAGTATGCGCAAGGCATGGATCAGGCAAGGATTCTCAATGTGTTCAGGCAGATTCCTCTGCAACTGGCAAAAGATAATAAGAAATTTCAGATATCCAAGGTTACGTCCGGAGCAAGGTTCAAGGAGTACAGGGGATGTATTGAATGGCTTTCCGATGCAGGAATCATCAATGTATGCTATTGTATGAATTATCCCGAGCTTCCTTTGAAGGGAAACTTCGATGAGACAAAATACAAAATTTATTTTGCGGACAGCGGACTTCTTGTGGCTATGTTGGATGAGGAGGCGCAGGAGGATTTGCGGGCCAATAGAAATCTCGGCGTATATAAAGGCGCTCTGTACGAGAACATTGTGGGAGAGGCGCTTGTGAAAAGCGGCTATGGATTATATTATTATAAGAAGGATAATTCTACTTTGGAGGAAGATTTTTTTGTCAGGACTGCCGGGGACTTGATTCCTGTCGAAGTCAAAGCAACGAATGGCAGAGCAAAATCACTGAGGACATTAATTGAAAGTGAGAAATACGAAGATATCCACTATGGAATTAAATTTACAGGCGGTAATGTGGGATATGACGATGGGATTTATTCATTTCCCTATTTTTGTACATTTTTGTTGAAGCGTTATCTGAAAGCAAAATCCTAAAGCCCGTTGTTAACATAAGGGCAGTTCGCGAAGCGTGCTGTCCGTTGTTTCTTAAGCGGCAGGGAACGGGGAAGTTAACTCTTCCCCGTCATTCTGCGCCGGATTCCGGCATAGATGGTGCCGGAAATGTTGTGCCACACAGAAAAGATTGCGCCCGGCAATGTTGCCAGCGGGTTTGCCGCGAAGTTGGCTGTTGCAAGAGAAATTGCCAGCCCGCTGTTCTGCATGCCAACCTCGATTCCGATGGCCGTTACCTTCTTTTCCTCTAATTTCAGAAGCTTTGCCACTCCCGTTCCAAGGCAAAGGCCAACTACGTTGTGGATTGCCACCACCACCATGACCAGGACGCCGCAGGTCACAATCTTTTCCGCATTGCTTCCCACAATTCCGGAGATGATCATCACAATGGCAATCACCGATATGAGCGGAAGCAGTTCCCGGATAGCGTCGATCTGCTTCGGGAAGAGCCGGTAAATCAGGATTCCCAAAAGAACAGGGATAAGAACCACCTTTACCACGGACATCATCATCGTCAGGAGCGATACCTCCACCCAGGAGCCTGCCAGGAGATAAACCAGCACAGGCGTGCATATGGGAGCCAGTATGGTGGATACGATGGTCATTCCCACAGAGAGAGGAACGTCGCCTCCCGCCACATAAGTAATGACATTGCTTGCCGTACCGCCCGGACAGCACCCTACCAGGATTACCCCCAGCGCCAGATCCGCCGAAAGGCCAAACAGCTTTGCCAGTGCGAAGGCGGTGACTGGCATGACCGTGTACTGAAGCACAAATCCGATACACAAATCCTTAGGCCGGGTAAAGACAATTTTAAAATCCTCTGTTTTGATGGTGAGCCCCATACCAAACATGGCGGCGCCCAGAAACAGTGTGGTATAGTTTGTGGCCCAGGAAAACCCCTTCGGGTAAAAAAAGGCAATGACGGAAAATATGATAATAAGTACTGCAATATTTGTTGACATGAAGTTACATATTTTTTTAGTCTGGCTCATCACGATTCCTCCGTTGTTTCTCCGAGCATTCCATGCTTTTCGTAGCGGGCAACGGAGGTAATCACGTTTTTATCATCCACAAATACCACCTTAGGCGGATTCTCAGCAATTTCAGCCGGGGACATCAATGCATAGCACATGATAATAATCTTATCCCCGGTGGATACCATTCGGGCGGCTGCTCCATTCAAGCAGATGGTTGCGCTTCCGGCTTCTCCCGCGATTACATAAGTTTCAAACCTTGCCCCGTTATCCACATCTGCAATCTGAACCTTTTCGTACTCATAGATTCCGGCCGCTTCCATCAGCCGCTCGTCGATGGTGATGCTGCCCACATAGTTCAGCTCCGCCTGAGTCACCGTGGCCCGATGAATTTTACTTTTTAACATTTCAAGAGTCATATTGCCACCTTTCTTATACTTCCATGATAAAGTTATCAATCAGACGGGTACTTCCAATGTAAACCGCCATAGCCGTAAGGACTCTGCCCTGCGCTTTGGTGAGGGGTTTAATGCTGTCTGCATCCACCATTTCCACGTAATCGATTCTGGCCAGGGGTTCGGCCTCTATCAGCCCCCGCATGGCAGACAAAATCGTTTCCGCATCCCGCTCGCCCTTTTTCATCATATCCTCGCCACAAAAAACGGCTTTGGAGAGCACCAGCGCAGCCTTCCGTTCTTGTGCATTTAAATAAGTATTCCTTGAGCTTTTGGCAAGACCATCCTCCTCCCGTATGATGGGACAGCCTACGATCTGGATATCCATGTCCAGATCACGGACCATGCGGCGGATAACCGCAAGCTGCTGGGCATCCTTCTGGCCGAAATACGCCCGATCCGGCATTACGATGTGGAACAGCTTACAGACAACCGTGCAGACGCCCCTGAAGTGGGTGGGTCTGGTCTTTCCGCATAAGCCTTCGCTGACCTTCTGCATTTCCACATAGGTGGAAAAATCCGGCGCATACATCTCACAGGGCTCCGGGTGGAAGAGCAGGTGAGCTCCCGCCTGCCGGCAAAGCTTCTTATCCGCCTCAATATCCCTCGGATAAGCAGCCAGATCCTCGCCTACGCCAAACTGAATGGGATTGACAAAATCGCTGACCACCACCCGGTCATTTTCCGCCACAGCCCTGTCGATCAGGCTCTTATGCCCCTCATGGAGATAGCCCATGGTGGGCACCAGCCCTACCGTCAGGCCCTGCCGTCTCCATTCTTTTACCTGCTTTCTTACCTCATCAATTATTCCTGTGATTTCCATAATAAACCATCCCTTTCCGTGGCCTGCGAACCCGGGTGCGCAGGCACAAAGTGAAAATATAAACCTTTACACAACAAAAAAGCCTGGACGCCCTGCTGTCCAGACACACAATAAAAATTCCCATATAAAAATGTGCTGCCCGTCGGTACAGCCATCTGATATAAGAATCCAATTTGATTTAACATAAGGTCAGCGCCCGGGGGTATGCTGCCAGGTGTTTCACATAAGAATGACCGCAAATGTGGCATCTGTTGTTGATTGTATGTACTGGTACAGTTCGGTTTGATACTGTCCGCTATGATAATAGCATAAGGCACCGGGAAGTGCAAGAGTCAGTTTTGCCCGCCCGGTCGGCAGGGCGGCCCCGGACATGAGCGAACGTGAAAAATAGCCGGAAACACTTGTACAAACAAACGATAGATTGTATTATAAAACAAAGAAAGATTTCACTTAAGAAAGGGGACAATGTAAGATGATATATTTCATTTTTTTTCTGATCAGTTTTGGCGCATCTGTTGTGGGGGCTATCTGCGGGATAGGGGGCGGCGTGATTATCAAGCCGGTGCTGGATGCCTTTGGTCTGCTGGATGTTAAGACCATCAATTTCCTGTCCGGTACGACAGTGCTGGCAATGAGTGTCTGTTCTTTTGTGACCACCAAATTAAAAAAGGAATCGCTGGTGGATATGAGGATCGGGACGCTTCTGGCTGTGGGAGCAGCGGCAGGCGGCGTTATGGGCAAAAGCCTGTTCCAGATTCTGACGGGCGCTTATGATCAGCGTTACGTAGGGGGTGTGCAGGCTATTTGCCTCCTGATTGTCACCCTGGGAACGCTGATTTACACGATTGTGAAGGATAAGCTTCCGTCCTTTCAGGTGACGAATGCCCCGGTTTGTCTTTTGGTGGGGGCTGTGCTGGGAATTCTCTCTTCCTTCCTTGGCATCGGCGGAGGACCCATCAATCTGGGAGTGCTGTTTTTCTTCTTTTCCATGCCGGTTAAGACAGCGGCGCAGAATTCCCTTTATATCATTTTATTTTCCCAGATCACCAGCCTGGTGCAAACCGTCGCGACGGGTTCGGTGCCGAAGGTCTCCGTATTTTTGCTGATTCTTATGGTGATCGGGGGAATTGCCGGCGGATTTTTTGGAAGGAAAGTCAGCCGGAAAATTGATGCCGAAAAAACAAACCGTCTGTTTATAGCCCTGATGGTGTTGATTATCTTTATCAATATCTATAATGCATGGAAGTATCTGGCATAAACAACAGGAAGAAGCTGTCCGGTCCAGGCGGCAACAGGAAAATCAAAGTTTTGGCATGGGGCTTTTGCGGTATTCGCTGGGCGTCATGCCATAAAATTTCTTAAAAAAGCGGATGTAGCTGCGCACATCTCCATAGCCTACAGCTTCGCTGATGTGGACTATGGTTCTGGAGCTGTCGGCAAGCATGGGGAGCGACTGGGCAATGCGGTAATCATTTAAATACTCTGATACGGTTTTTCCGGTGGACAGCTTGAAAATACGGTTTAAGTAAATCGCGCTGACGCCGGTATGGCTGGCGATCAGGGGGATGGAGAGGGATTCCGCATAATGTGCTTCCAGATAGCGGATGGCCTTGTGAATGTAGGAATGGGCCTCGTCCGAAATTTTGGCTGTGTCGCCGGCCAGGCTGCAGAGACAGCCAAAAACGATCCGCATACATTCCTCGCCTGTCTGGGCAGTTTCCAGCCTGGAAAGCGCTCCTGTCAGAAGATTTTCTCTGGTTTCTATATTCAATTCCATCAAATTCACAAAAACAGAGCACAAGATCATACTGCTGAGACGCCTGGCCTCCTGCGGGCTTGTACCGGAGGGGAGGTATTGTCGTTCAAGGTCATCGGCAAGGGCGCTTAACAGAGCAGAGTCCTTGTCCATGATACACTGTGTCAACTGGAGGGACAGATCGGGGTCAATGCTGGGAATATAATCCTTTTGAGAGCTGAAATATACAAAATCGCTGGTTTCTCCTGAGGAAAATAATAAAATACGCTGTGCCTGGACAAGAGCCTGCCGAAGCCTGGGCGAGCCCGGGGAACACAGAGAGATGGAGAAAAACGGACAAAGAGAGAGCGTTTCCTGCAGGCTTGTTTTGACAACCACGCAGATTTTCTGTAATTCCGTACGCAAATGCTCCCAGTGGTCAGTGTTTACAATAAAGGCAATATGTTTATTTCCGAGATAGGTGCCATAGCAGGTTCCGAGGTTGGAAAGCGCTATGATCACATTGTTGCGGGCAAGGAGCCGCGTCTGTTCAAAAAGTGTAAAATCACTGATTTCATCCAGCCTGGGGAGAGCCATGAGTATCAGGAAAAAATAAGGATGGGGAAAGGCAATGCCGTATTCCTCATATTGTGTGGAAAGCTGGGATACATCTACGTATCCATACAAAATATCATGTAACAGCTGATCCTGGATAAGCTGCCTGTTTTCCAGAAGCAGGGAATCTATATTTTTGATTTGCGCCGACATATGATCAAGGGCATTGTTGAGCAGAGAGTATTCGTCAATTCCAGCGTCGGGAATCTCTGTGTAGGAGGGCAGCCCCATTTTGCGCATCATATCATCCATGGGGCGCAGCATCAGGAGGGAAAAGAGAAAGGAAAGCGCAAAGGCAAACAGGATAGAAAACAGCCACGTCATAAATAAAGGCCCGAGGACAGAAAGATGCCGGGAAAATAATTGGGAGGCGCTGATATAGAAGGAAACCTGTGTGCCTCCCTCTGTGGTAAAAGCATAGATTTTGGCATGGGGAAACAGGGCGTTTGCGTTTTCTTCAGATGTTTTGGTATTATCCCACTGTGCCTGAATGCTCTCCTGCGTGCTCCAGAGCAATTGATCCTGAAAGCAGACCGTCGCAGGGCAGGAGGTCTGACGGATTCTCTGCGTGCGGCTTTTGAGATAAGAGGTTGAAAGGGAAAGAGTAATAAATCCCTTTCCTCTTGTTTCATATAGGGGAAGCCTGTGAATAAAAGTCAGAACGGCAGGAGAACCGTCCTCTCCGGCGTGTTCCAGGGAGGGCAGCAAAAGCCAGCGCTCATAAGCCTGTTCCTGGCAGATGACGTCCAGAAATTCGGGGTATATATAATCCGAATAGCTGTAAAATCCATAGTCTGTCTGATAAATACGGTCAGCTAACTCAAAAAAAATCCCTATATCCTGATAATCATACATGGTACTGAAAGAGGAGACATCTTTGGCCATTACCGAAAGCTGGTCAATGCTGGGCCGGGGATTATTTAAAACTGCGCGTACAGAAGGCAGGGATCCCACAAGGGCAGAACTGGTCTTAACAGAATTAAGAATATCCTGTATGGAGATTGCGGCATAACTGGCCTCGGATTCCATTTCGTCCTGTATGTCATGGTTATTTTGCAGGATAGAAAGTGTGCTCACAAAAAGAAAGATCACACTGACAGTGGAGAGGAGAATACAGAAGGAAGAAACAAAGTGTTTCGATTTAAGAACATTTTTCAATTTATACAGATTTGCATCTGCAAATTTTGATATCGTTTGTACCATTTTGTTACTCCCTCAGTTATGAATATAGTCCGCATTTATAATGTTATTATACAAATATAGAGAAAAAAGTCAATTTCCACGTTTCTTTTATAGCAAAAATCAAACCGGATTCCTGAAAAGCGGTTTGATTTTGGATGTAATATACCTTTGAATGCCCGAAAATCGGGCGATTGTAAATTCTGGATGAAAACAGGTTTGATTTTTGTATTTTATTAGACGTATTGCACAGTTAAAATGGAGACACAACCAAAAACTGCAAAAAATGTCTGATTATGGGTTATGTGAAAACCGGAAGACATTTGAGTTGCACAAATTAGAAAGAGAGGGAGGGATGTTGTTGAAAAAGAACCAAAACAGGAAAAACCCGCCAGCAAAAAAGAAGGGGGCCCTTTTACCATATTTATGGAAACATAAATATTTGTATCTGATGCTTGTACCGGCTTTGGTCTATTACATCATTTTCTGTTACGTGCCAATGTACGGAGCAAGTATCGCATTTAAGGACTTCAATCCAATGCTGGGGATTGTAAAGAGTCCATGGACAGGGTTTGATACCTTTAAGGAGTTGTTTGCCCTGAAAAAATTTTATTCCGTTTTCTGGAATACTTTAAGGATCAGCCTGATTCGATTGGTTTTTGGATTTCCGTTTCCGATTATTGTAGCGCTTATGCTCAATGAGCTGAAAGAAGGAAAACTTAAAAAAGGAATCCAGACATCCATATATGTACCGAATTTTATTTCCTGGGTAGTGGTAGGCGGTATTCTGACAAATCTTTTATCCACGGATTCCGGAATTGTCAATGCGCTGATCAAGGCTTTGGGGTTCGCTCCCATTGGATTTCTTACAGATGAGAAGTATTTTGTACCGACAATGGTGGTGTCCATGATCTGGAAAACCTTTGGCTGGAATACAATCATTTATCTGGCGGCTATGACGGGAATTGACCCGCAACTCTATGAGGCGGCTACTGTGGACGGCGCAAACCGCTGGCATAAGCTGGTTCATGTGACCATGCCCTGTATCCGCTCCACTATTGTTATCGTGCTGATCACCCGTATCGGCGGATTGATGCAGGCAGGTTTTGAACAGATTTTCGTGCTGTATCATCCCGGCGTATATAAGACGGCAGATATTATTGACACCTATGTATATCGAATCGGCCTGCAGGAAGGGAGATTTGAAATGGCGGCAGCGGTAGGGCTGTTCAAATCGATTGTAAACTTCATTTTGCTGGTGATTGCCAACAAGGCAGCCAGAATGGCCGGAGAGGAGGGGATCTACTGATGAGCGCAAAAGTAAAGAGCCAGCATCCTGTAAAACATTCTGTCGGGAGCCGTGTCTTTGATGTAATAAACATTACGCTGCTGATTCTGCTCGCACTGGTTGCGTTTTATCCTTTTTGGGATTGCCTTGTGGTATCTGTTTCATCCCTGAAAAGTTATTTATCCACCAGTGTGCATCTGTGGCCGTCAGAATGGTCCTTTGAAGGATACTCCTATATGGTAAAAAATATCGATTTGTGGGTATCCTATGCAAACAGCATCTTTATTACGGTAGTGGGAACAGTGGTCAACATGCTGATTACAATCATGGCAGCCTATGTGCTCTCCAAAAAGGATTTGAAGGGGCACCGGATTCTGATGTTTTTGGCGGTATTTACCATGATGTTTTCAGGCGGCATTATTCCCACCTACATTGTGGTGAAAGATCTGCACCTGATGAACAGTCTCTGGTCCATGATCCTGCCAAGTGCAGTAAATACATATAACCTGATTGTACTGCGGAATTTCTTTGCGGATCTGCCGGCGGAGCTGGAAGAAGCTGCCCTGCTGGACGGATGTACGGATGTGGGCGTGCTGTTTCGGATCATGCTTCCCATCTCCAAGCCTGCGGTTACCACGGTTACACTTTTTTATGCGGTGGATCACTGGAATGATTTTTTCTCCGCGATCATGTACATCAACAGCAGGGCAAAATGGCCGCTGCAGCTGTTTCTGCGTTCCATGCTGTTTGAAAACGACGCGGCATATTCCGGCAGCGGGGAGAGCCTGTTTCTGCTGGGGCAACCGATGAAGATGGCAGCGGTTATGATGGCCATCATACCAATCATGTGCGCTTATCCGTTCTTCCAGCGGTACTTTTCCAAGGGTATCACTTCAGGAGCGGTGAAGGGCTAAATTAACGGTAAGAAACCGTAAAAAGAAAGAGAGGTTTATTTATGAAGAAGAAAAGATTGCTCAGTCTGTTTCTGGCAACAGCGCTTGCAGTGTCCGTTTTTGCAGGATGCGGTTCAAAGGAAGAGACGCCCTCCCAGAGCGGAGGAGAAACTACGGCGCAGGATCAAAGCGCATCCTCTGACAGTGAGGAGGGCGGCTCAAGTGCCGATGCAGGCGGCGCCGCTGCAAGCGGAGAGAGAGTGCCTATCAGGTGGCTGACCACCGGGGATACCGCCGCTGAAGTGATAAAGGATGACGACCGTATTATCGAAGAGATTAATAATCGGCTTGGGATTGATCTGACGGTGGAGATTGTTCCGGAGGGAAATACGGAGAAAGTGAATGTAGCCATGGCTTCCGGAGATTTTCCCGATATCGTGACGGGAGCATACGGGACCAGCGCGACCCAGCAGTGGATTGACGACGGGATGGTCGTTGAGCTGAACAGCTATATGGACGCCAATCCGTCTCTGAAGGAAAGGCTTGAGTCCTATGAGTGGTCCGCCATAGATGGAAAATATTTCGGCGTTCCTTTCATTACCCAGTACAACGCGTCCAATGCGATGATCATCATGCGGCAGGACTGGCTGGATAATTTGGGCCTGTCTTATCCTGAAACCCTGGATGATATGACGGCGGTGCTGAAAGCATTTACCTTCGATGATCCTGACGGAAACGGGCAGAATGATACCTACGGATTTACATCCGATAAGATTTCCAGCGCCAGTTCCACTCCCTTTGACTGGGTATTCTTTGCAAACGGCCTGAAATATGCGGACTATGCGCTGGATGAGAATGACAATGTGATTCCCTGGTTTGAGGATCCCAGCTTTATTCCCAGCATGAATTATATTAAGGAACTTTGGGACAGCGGAGTAGTCGATCCGGAATTAATGCTCAACGATACGGCCAAGAAAGAGGAAAAGTTTTATCAGGGCAAGGTAGGCGCGTTTATTGGAACCGTGTACAGACACGTAACACGTCATGAGAACAGTCTCCGTGAACTGAATCCTGACGGGGCGATCGCCTACGGGCATGCTCCCAAAGGAGAGAGCGGAAGCTACGGCTTAAGCAAACAGGGAAAAGGCGGCTTTATGACCTGCATCACAGCGGCATGCAAGAATCCTGAAAAAGCGGCGGCATTTCTTGATCTGATGGTTTCCGAGGACGGAAATAACCTGCTCAGGCTTGGAATCGAAGGCATTCACTATACCATGAACGGAGATGAGATTGTCTTTAACGAGGAAGAGAGAGCAAAAGATGCGTTTTCACCTAACGGCTGGGCTCATGCATTAGCCTGGGGCTCCTTCTACTGGCCGCTGGAGAGCAACTATATTCCTCCTACAGACCCTGACAGGGAAAGAATGCAGGAATCCGTTGTAATTGCCACTGACAGCCAGGTAAAGAACCTGATTAACAGCCGGACGGCTACGGAAATCGAAAAAGCGTCGGTAGTGGATGATGTGTTCGTACAGTACTTCAACGATATGCTTCAGGGTAAGATCGGAATAGAGGAAGGCGCCCAGAAGCTGAGCGAGGACTGGCGTTCTCAGGGCGGCGAGGAAATTCTGGAAGCGGTTAACGCCGTTTATCATGCAAAATAATAAGGAATGTTACGTTCTGTGAGTTATCCTTATGGAAAGGGAGGGGTGGGTAGTTAGCCCACCCCTTTGGACTACATTAAGCCGGCCCATGAAGCGTGGCAGAGTTTGCCGGTATGCTTTTTAACTTGCGGAGAAAGAGCGATAACAGGGAGGTAGAGTGATGAATAAAAAGCCAAATATCATATTTATATTGACAGATGATCAGGGAGCCTGGGCAATGCATTGTGCGGGGACGCCGGAGCTGTATACGCCTAATCTGGACAGGATTGCGGCAGCCGGAATGAGGTTTGACGATTTCTTCTGCGCCTCGCCGGTCTGCTCTCCGGCCCGGGCGTCTCTGCTTACAGGAACGATTCCGTCCGCCCATGGAGTCCATGACTGGCTGCGCAGCGGCAACGTGGATGGAGAGAAGTTTGCGGCCCAGGGAAAGGAAAACCCTTACGGAGGATATGTGGATGAAAGAAAACCCATTCCATACCTGGAGGGACAGACCACCTATACGGATGTGCTTGCGGAAAACGGTTATCAGTGCGCCCTTGCGGGAAAATGGCATCTGGGCGACAGCGTGCAGATGCAGCACGGCTTTTCCAAATGGTACACCATAGGCAAGGGCGGAGCGTTCTATTATCATCCGGATATTGTGGAAAACGGAAATATTACGGTGGAGCACGGCAGGTACATTACGGAGGTCATTACGGATAAGGCCCTTGCTTATCTGGACGAATTAAAAGATGGCCCGTTCTATCTGTCTGTACACTACACGGCTCCCCATTCGCCCTGGGAAGCAGAGCAGCATCCCAAAAAGTGGATTGACTATTATAAGGACTGTAAATTTGAAAGCATTCCTGATGTTCCCGACCACCCGGATATGACCACAGGCCCGGTTTACGGTACGGACAAACGCCGGGAAAACCTGACCGGATATTTTGCGGCCATCAGCGCCATGGACGAGCAGGTGGGAAGGATATTGGATAAGGTGGAGGAGCTCTCTCTTGCGGAGGATACCCTGATCATTTTTACGGCGGACAACGGAATGAGCATGGGGCATCACGGCATCTGGGGAAAGGGAAACGGCACGTTCCCGCAGAACATGTTTGATACGGCAGTGAAAGTGCCTTTCCTTGCATCCTGGAGGGGACACATCCCGGCCGGAAAGGTTTCGGAGGATATGGTGAGCGCTTACGATCTGTTTCCTACGCTTCTGGAACTGACCGGATGCTCCTGTAAAGGAATGTGTGAAGGAAAGCGGGCGCTTCCCGGAAAAAGCTTTGCGGGGCTCCTGCTGGAACAGGAGGCTGACAGGGGCGAGAATGCGGTGGTTGTGTTTGACGAATACGGACCGGTCAGGATGATTCGGACCAGGGAATGGAAATATGTCCACAGATATCCTTACGGGAAGAATGAACTCTATGATCTGAAGGCAGACCCGAAAGAAGAGCATAACCTGTATGGAGATGAGAAGTGGGAAAGCAAAGTGATCGAGATGAAAAAGAAGATGGAAGGCTGGTTCCTCAATTACGTGAATCCCGAGATAGACGGCACGAAAGAGGGCGTGACGGGACTTGGCCAGCTTGACCGGGCCGGCATACGGGCAAACAGAGTGGATGTGTATGCGCAGCCCTGAGAGTTTGGGAAAAAGAAGAACGAGCTTTAAGGTCAGTTCGATGAAATATTGAATCGTTTCGTATCTGAAAAAGGCATTTTCAATTCTGAAGATGCCTTTTTTGCGCAGATCCCTGCGGACGCAGTATGCCGCAAAAGCGGCGTGCTCAATAACAATCTGTCAGGATTTGCCCTGAATCCCATGATAGCATCGAAATAAGCACAGCCACTGGATATACAGCGTGATGCCGTCTTTGTGGGCCGGGGGCAGGCCTGCAAGCTTTAAGGCAGTGGAAACCTGTCTTTTGGTGAGCAGGCCCTGTTTTGTGCAGAGTCCGTATTTCATGGAATGCTCCACAAATTTCTGAAAAGGCCGGATGCAATTGGCAGGGAGGTCGGGGACGGCTTTCCGCTTCAAGTGCAGCAGAACAGAATCCACCGACGGCATGGGATGAAAATCCTCTCTGTGGAAATGATAAAGGATTTCAGACTCCCATTTAACCTTGAGAAACAAGGATCTGGCGGTCTCTTTTGGAATTCCGGCAAATCTCCTGGCAGCTCCTTTTTCCATAATCAGCCAGATATCCGTGGGCGGATTGGAGGCATTGGTGAGCTTGTCCATGATCTGCGTGGTGATAAAGTAGGGGATGTTGGCAAAAATCTTATAACCGCCCCTGGCGGGCAGGGAAAGCTTAAGGAAATCACCATGGATCAGTTTCAGATTGGTGAGGTGAGAGAGCTTTGTGCGGGTGTGCTCATAGAGCTTTCGGTCAATTTCCACGGAATAAACAAGACCGCTGACCTGGCAGAGCGCTTCTGTCAGATGGCCCTTGCCTGCGCCGATCTCCAGGACGATGTCGTCAGCAGTGATACTGCTGAGATTCAATATTTTTCGGATCAGTTGTCTTTTCGTGAGAAAATTCTGAGAATCAGAGATATGCTTCGTATAGTCGTAATTTTGTGTTTTGCCTTTTGGCATTGTGTTCTCCCTTCTGCGCATTTGCGCGCGTGCAGACAATTGCTGTTTCCAACGACTTTTGAATCTGTGAAAGAAGGGCAAAAAAAGCAGGCCATACCCATGTAAATGAGTATTTCCTGCAAAAAATACACAATGAAAAGACAAACCGCCGGGAAAGAAAGCCATCCCGCGTCAGTTTCCAACCTATCTGCCATCTGTATTCGCACGCAAAAAAATCCCATTTATCATGAGACTATGAATCTGCTTTTATTGCCCGTCAAAACGGGTGCGTGTGCAACGAATACAAATGCCCATATGGAAACCACCTTTTTGTTGATTGGATATAAGCATAACATGAAATGGAGATATTGTCAAATCAAAGTAGTGGCAAAACGGTAAGGATTTATTGATTTTAGGTTAAAAAGCAGATATACTGTAATAAGCAGAGAAAGGATAACCGGGGAGCATATGAAAAGGGAGGCTGTTTATGGCAAGAGTCGTAAGTATTGGTAGACAGGATTTTGAAAAAATCAGGACAAGAAATAATTTTTATATAGATAAAACGGATTTTATTCGGGAATGGTGGGAGGCTGATGATGAAGTAACGCTCCTTACGCGCCCGAGGAGATTTGGAAAGACCCTCAACATGAGCATGCTTGAGAAATTTTTCTCTGTCAATTATGCGGATCGGGGTGATCTGTTTCAGGGACTGAGTATCTGGGAAGAAAAGGATTCTGACGGAGATTATAAATACAGGAAACTGCAGGGAACCTACCCGGTTCTTTTCATCAGCTTTGCCGGGATTAAGGAGAAGGTTTATGCAGGCGCAAGGGAAAATATCTGCAGGATCATAGAAGAACAGTATAATAAATATGATTATCTGCTGGACGGGGATCTGCTGAATGAAAAGGAAAAGGCTTTTTACCAGAAAGTCTGCGCAGAAATGTCGGACTCTGAAGCGGCAATCTCGCTCAGAACTCTGGCGGATTTTCTGGGCAGATATTATGGGAAAAAAGTGATCATTTTGCTGGATGAGTATGATACGCCCATGCAGGAGGCGTATGTCAATGGGTATTGGGAGGAAATAGTCGGATTCATCCGGAGCTTGTTCAATTATACCTTCAAAACAAACCCGTATCTGGAACGCGCCATCATGACGGGAATTACAAGAGTGAGTAGAGAATCCATTTTTTCAGATTTGAATAATCCTGAGGTAGTAACGACCACTTCTGCGAAATATGCAGACTGTTTTGGCTTTACAGAGGAAGAAGTGTTCAAGGCGCTGGAGGAATATGGATTATCTGACCAAAAACAGCGGGTAAAAGACTGGTATGATGGTTTTACCTTCGGAGGCAAGAGGGATATCTACAATCCATGGTCTATCATTAATTTCCTTGACAAAAAGGAGGTCGGCGCTTATTGGGCTAACAGCAGCTCCAACAGTCTTGTGGGAAAGCTGATACAGGAGGGCAGCAGGGATATCAAAGAAAACTTTGAAACCCTTTTGCAGGGCGGGAGTATTCATGCAGAAATAGACGAGCAGATCGTATACAGTATGCTGGAAGAGGAGGAAGGGGCTCTCTGGAGCCTGTTGCTTGCCAGCGGCTATCTGAAAGTAAAAAAATATGAGGCCTATACTTCGGAATTTGGGGAATGGAAGCAGGAGTATGAACTGGAATTAACGAATTTCGAGGTAAAGGCCATGTTTCGGAAAATGGTTCGGAAGTGGTTTGGCGGAGCAGCTTACGGCTACAATGATTTCATCAAAGCCTTGTTGACAGGCGATATGAAAGCGATGAACGCTTATATGAACAGGGTTGCCATGAGCACTTTCAGTTATTTTGATACGGGAAAGAATCCCTCAAAGGAAGAGCCGGAACGTTTTTATCATGGTTTTGTGCTCGGGCTGATCGTGGAGCTTGCTGACAGATATCTGATTACATCAAACCGGGAAAGCGGCTTTGGGAGGTATGATGTAGTTCTGGAGCCGAGAAAGCCAAAGAATGGTGCTATCATAAACGACGCTGTTATTATGGAGTTTAAAGTGCAGGAAGCGGAGGAAAAGGAGCTTGCCGATACTGTGAAGGATGCGCTGCGGCAGATAGAAGAGAAAAACTATCAGGCGAGTCTTGTGGAAAAGGGTATTTCCGGGGAGCATATACGGAAGTACGGTTTTGCCTTCTGTGGAAAGAAGGTGCTGATTGGCAGTGATTCGTAGTATATTAATAAGAAGAGAAGGTACCTTATGAAAAAGAAAGAAAAAACCCTTTGTTCGGAGCTGATTCGGCTGGTAATAGGTTCCAATATTGCCATCACCTGCATTCTGGGGCTTATTTTCACGGTGATCGTGTTTCGGGAAACGGCCGATCGGGAAAAGGAAAATATGGATTTCTACATGCAGAGTATCCAGGAACAATTTGCCGCGAAACTGCAGTTCCTTGAAGAAGGCGTAGCCTACCTGAGAGGAAATGAGATTTTGTCGGATTTTTTTCAGAAAAATAAGGGCGGGAGAGAAGATATTCTTTATCAGCTGGAGCAGGGCGTGAACTTGTTTTCCGAGAGAAATATGATATCCGAGACTTATCCGGTGGTACGGGATTTTTACATATTTAACAGAGACATGCAATTTGTGGGGACGCATTTTTATCCGGAAAGTATGTCGGCGCGGGAATCCATGGATCATTATTACCGGGATTGTGTGAAAAATTATGGTAATCAGGATCAGCTTTTTTATTACCGCCAGCATGGAAATTTCATGGATCTGTGCTTTGCGCTCTATGATAATGATATGCAGGTGATTGGCTATTGTGCCGCCGCTATAGAAAAGGAAAGCCTTGAGCGGATTTTCAGGCAGTTGGAAAAATACAAAAGCTATTACTGGCTGCTTGAGGATGGAGCCGGAAAAGAGGTGGGTGGCAGTATCCTTACGGGGCTGGATACCGATAAGCTGACAGAGAGGGAAGGGATGGTTTCCAGCGGAGGGAAGAAGTATTTTTACCGGAAAAAGGCAGGCAGTTTCGGATTGACCTCTTATATTGTACTCCCGAAGGAAATGCTGTATTTGTCCATCAAACCCATGTTGGTGATGTGCTGGGGGATTTTTCTGGTGTCGTTTATTGTGGTGATGGGCGCTGTTCTGTTTTTTTCTTTTCGGACGGCAAGACCATTGGAAAATATAGCGCAAAGAATCCGGCAGGTCGGAACAGGTGATTTCGAGACCAGCCTGGAAGAGTACAGAATTCGGGAATTTCATGAAATCAGCGATTCTTTCAACGAAATGACACGAAAAATTGATCAACTGATCCGGGAGGTTTATGAAAATCAGATTCTGGCAAGAGAAGCCAGGATTCAGTATTTGCAATCTCAGATGAATCCGCATTTTATGTTTAATGTGCTGGCGATGATCAGTATGCGTATGAAAAGGAATAAGGATGAAGAATTATACCAGATGGTTACAGCGTTTTCGGGACTGATACAGGGGAAAATTTTCCGGGATGGGGAGATCGAAATCCCGTTGGCAGATGAAATGGAGATTGTAGGATTTTATCTCTATCTCCAGGGACAGCGCTTTCGCGATATGGTTAAGTATGATATCGTCTGGGAGTCTGAGAAGCTCAAAGCATGTAAAATCCCCAGGCTCAGTGTGGAGCCTCTGGTTGAGAATGCCATGATCCATGGTTTGGAACCGAAAGGGGAGGCGGGATGCATCAATGTGGAGATCCGCACAGTCAGGGGAGAAACGGAAGGCGAAAGCAGATTGTGGATTTTGGTGGAGGATGACGGCGTGGGATTTGATATTGAAAAATGGAACTTTCAGGTTAAGGGGGAGGAACATCCGCGGGTGGGGATTATGAATATTCAGCGCCTGGTACAGAATTTATACGGGAAATCTTATGGAATGTCAATAAAAAGTGAATTGGGTAAGGGTACCCGCATAGAATTACAGCTTCCGCTGATTTTGGAGGACAGCAGATAGCTGATATGGTACATAAAAGGTTGAGGTTAAAGGACTTGACGGCTTAAGGGGAATAATCAATTATGTGGAAGGTTTTACTGGCAGATGACGAACCTTTTGTGAGGGAAGGGCTCAGAGAGTTGATTTCATGGGAAGAAATGGGATTTACGCTGGAAGGATGGTACAAAAACGGAAAAGAACTGTTGGAGCATATTCCAGGGCAGCAGCCGGATGTGGTCATACTTGATGTCCGTATGCCTGTGATGGGCGGCCTGGAGGCGGCCAAAATTATCAGTGAAGAGTGGCCCGGGATAGTAATTATCCTGTTGACTGCGTATTCGGAATTTCAGTATGCAAAACAGGCGATTGATTATCAGGTAAAAGGCTATGTGGTGAAGAGAAATGTGCTGGAGGAGCTTCCGGAGGTTTTACTCAAGATGAGAGAGCAGCTGGAGCGGATACATAAGGGAAAAAGTGAAAAGAAGGATATGCTTCGCTGTCTTTTATATGAATCAGAGTATATGGATCCGCTTAAGGAGAGCAAAAGCAGCGTTTACCGTTGGTTTGAAGAGCATTTCAGCTGTTTTTGTCTGGTGGTGATTAAAGGATACCTGGGAGATGGGGAGAACAGAAAAGTCATCAAGGAGCAGATGGAAGAAAAAATCTGTGAGGGCTTTGCGGGATGGGAAGTCCAGGTTTTGGCTGTCAGTGTGATGGAATATGTGGTTCTGGTGTCAATGGAAGAAGGGAACGAAGAAGGATTGGAAGCCGTCTGCTGTAACCTGATGAAAGGAAACGAAAATCTTATGGTAATCGTGGGCAGGTTATATAAAAGTATAGACAGGATCAGCAGCGCTTACAGTGAGGTTTTGGATTATCTGAGCACTCATTTCCTGGACTGGAATGAAAAAGACTTTAATCTGATTTTGGTGGGCAGGGAATCCCGTTTTGGCAAAGAAGAGATTTCTGCAACGGTAAATGGGATGCTTGCATCTATGGAGAAGGGGGACAAAGAAAAAACAGTTCGGAAGATGGACGAGTTTTCCGCATATATACGGTATTTCTCGGACACTCAGATCAGAATGGCCTGTCTGATGATCCTGACGGAATGCTGCCGGATGTGCAGAGAGTTTGGATGGAAAGAGGAGGAAGTCCTGGGTATTGGGCAGGAGGAAGGGGAAGAGCGGGTTTTCCGCAGCAGCAGCATTGCTTCTTTGGCAGGGTGGCTCAAAAGCTGTATGCTGACTGTGGCTGAGAGGATCAATGCGGAACGGGCCGACGAAGAAGACCTGGTGGGGAGAGTAAAGGCTTTTATAGCCTAAATTGTTTCGATTTTTAGCGTAGACACACGCTCAGAAGAAAAAACTGTTCCAACCACTACTTTTCTGGTATTG